>SMTZ1_10005805_pt1 | contig 12426 bp, 11 predicted proteins | sample DeeMarSWOR136_30_FD_25667 | JGI IMG/M metagenome (IMG submission 25667) | reverse complement strand
TCCTGGATTGTTTGCTTATGCGTGTATTTTCATAATAATGATTGTGGCACAATCTTTTTCTGATGAAAGAGAACAAGGATTATTAAGTAGATTAAGTATTACACCTATGAAGGCTTCTGAATTCATGGGAAGCCAGATTTTAACAAATATGATAATTGCTATCCTACAAGTCCTTATTGTATTCTTTTTAGCTCAAATTTTTGACTTTAGGCCACAGACAGATATTCTTGGCATTTTATTCGCAATTTTTTTGATGGCAATTTTTTCTCTTAGTTCTGTTGGACTTGGGCTAATTACAGCTACGATATCTAAAAGTGCTGGAGTAGCAACTGGCTTATCGTTTATTTTTATACTGCCTCAAATGTTTTTTGGAACTTTTATACCACTTACAAGTACTACTCGCCAAATTGCAATTCTTATGCCAAGTCATTATATAACTGATGCTTTAATATCAATTTTTAGAGGAGATTCTTTGCTAAGTCCAAATATATTAATCGACTTCGCTTTTATTTCTATAGTGAGTATAATTATAGTAATAATTGGAATACAATTATTCAAGAAATTTGGAAATAAATAAAAATTTTTTAAATTTTTTTTAAATTTTTTTAAGAATTACACATTTTTAATTGCATTTTGAGATTTCACAGTAATTATTGAGTTCCTTTTTTTATACCTAATAATTAAGTAGAAAGTTGAAGAAATTACACCAATTGATAAAAGAATTCCTATAATTGCAGCTATGTAATCATTCGTAATCCAACTTAATATGGGTATCCATGGAGATTTCAAACTTTCAAGCCATACTTCGCCATTTTGATCAATTAGTACGCGTTCTAATCCATCTGGAGCGTCAGATAAAATACCTATCGTAAATCCTACTGCCAGCATTAACAACAATACACCAGTAACTACGAATATTGAAGTAATAGGTCTCTTATATCTATTAAGACTAAATGATATTGCTTTATCTATCATAATTGGCTCTGTTGTGATAAAATCTGGTTTAACTTTGTAAATATAGAAAACTATTAAAGCAGATATTAATGCTTCTCCAATACCTATTAATATATGCCAATAAACCATTGCAGGAATAGCAATTCCAATAGGAACTGCACCAGCAAGACCCAGTTCAATAGCACACATAAATGAAGCCAAAATTATGGCAACATAAGAACCAATAGCAGTTGCAATTGGAACTTTAATTTCTTTTTTGATCGATGTTTTATTTAAGATTTTTACTATAAATACAACGATATAAAATCCTAAAATCCCACCAATTATTCCCATATTGAAAGTGTTTGCTCCTAAAGCTAAAATTCCTCCATCTCCGAATAAACTTTGTACAATCAAAACTAAAAAAAGTATTACTACAGATGCCCATGGACCTAATAAAACCGCTATAAGTGTTCCTCCAATTAAATGACCAGAAGTTCCACCAGGAACTGGATAATTTACAAATTGAAAAGCAAAAATAACAGCTGCCAAAACTCCGATATATGGAATTAATTTGTCAGAATCTTCTTTTGAAAAAATTCTTCCCATCTTAAAATATCCAATCATCATAGTAACTATAACTATTATCCAAAGGCTAACAATAGTAATTGGATCCAATAATCCATCTGGTATATGCATTTTTAAAATATACAGGTTAATTTTATTTTTAATGAATAATTAAAATGTTACTATATTATAATTGAGTATGAAAAGTTAAAAGTATTACTATTTTAAAAAAAAGTATGATTATTTTGATATAATTATTTTTTATTCATTTTGTAGCTGATAGATCTTTGAAAACAACATTACCATTTAGGCATGAAGATGAAAACATTTACTTAAAGAAGATTAACCCGTTAATTCGCCTAATTTTACCTTTTATTTTGGTTATACCCTTTTTAATTATTGAAGATATATATCTAATAATTACAATTCTATTAGTTGTATTAACTTTTGATTTAATATTTAAGTTAAATATTATAAAAATACTCTCAAGATTAAAAGTTGTTATCCCATTCGTTTTTATTATTACGATATTTATTCCGTTATATATTGGAGAGACAATTTTATATACAACCAATGTCGGAATTAGAATAACTATTTATCAAGAAGGTTTAAATCTAGCTATTCTTATTTTTTTAAGAGTATTTGGAGCCTTATTTGTTTTTATGTCATTTTTCTCTACACTTACTTATTCTGAATTTATACATGCACTAACAAAATTAAGAATCCCATCTATTTTAGTAGGATCTTTAATAATAATGCTGCATTATATCCCAATTTTAGCAAATTCTAATAAAAAGATATTAGAAGCGCAAGAAATGAGAGGTAAAAAAATTACTTCATATTGGCAAAAATTCAAGACTCATGCATTCATTATGGGTAAAAGCATTGTAATAAACATGGAAAAAAGTGAAAAGTTATATGAAAGTTTAAAAATGCGTGGTTTTACTGGTAAGATTACATTTGCTCCAAAAAAATTAAAAATAACCGATATAGGATTATTGGTTATATTTATTTTAATGATAATATGCTTTACTTTTATTATTAACTTACAATCAATTTATCAATGGGTGTTTACACTATTTTTGCCGTAGAAATAGACCATCTGAATTTTAGCTATAATTCAGGATTTAAAATACAAGATATATCACTTAAGGTTAAAGAAAATACAATTAATGCTTTAACAGGTAATAATGGTTCTGGTAAAACTACCTTGTTGAAGTTATTAGTCGGGTTATTAAAACCAAAATCAGGTCTTATTAAGGTTTTTAATGAAATTCTTTCAAGAGATAAAAAGAAATTATGGGAGATCAGAAAATCAATTGGTTTCTTATTTCAAAATCCTGATAATCAATTATTTGCTCCCACAATTGAAGAAGACGTAAGTTTTGGAGCAAGAAACTTAAAACTTAATGAGAATGAAGTTAAATTAAGAGTCAATTGGGCTTTAGAAGCGGTAGGGTTATCAAAATTTAAAAAATCTTCACCTTTTAATCTTTCTTGGGGCCAAAGAAAGAGAGCTGCTCTAGCTGGTTTATTAGTAATGAAACCTAGATTGTTGATTTTAGACGAACCTTTTGCGAATCTAGATTTTAAATCAATTCAAAACCATCTCAGAATTCTAGAAACTCTGAGAAAAGAAAATGATATAACAATATTCTTTACGACTCATAATTTATTTTTTGTTGAGCACTGGGCTGACACCCTTATCGTATTAGATAATGGACAGATTATATTTGAAGGAGGACCTGATGAAGGATTAAAAAACTTAAAGGTTAAAGAATTACTCGGATCTTATGATGAAATTTTATTGCTAATTAAAAAGAGTCATTACCAAAATTAAATATTTGTTTTCTTTTAGATTAATTTTAAATTTACTTAATTTATTTATTTTCTAATAAACCCCTGGTGAACTAATATTCACTTAGTCTTAACATTTTTCCATCAAATTCAGGGTCCAAGTGTGTTATTATCCTATCCAGATGAAAAATTAGAAGAAAACCTCATTAATAAATTAAAAAAGTTTTTCGATTTAGAAATCGACGAAACATTTTTTGAAATAGTTCTTATTACCAAAAAAAAAAAAATTATCAATTTTCATTTTGAAATCGAGTCAGAATGGGCACGCGGAAATAAAGAATTCGTCATGCTTTCTCTTATAATGAAAAAAGAATATGAAAGTGAGCAGTTTTATGCATTTTTGGTGGATGCTTCGTATAAAATACTAAAAACAAACAATTTATATAAAGCATTTTATAAAGATGATGATTTTCATTATAATGATATTGAAATAGATCTTAATTATGAAATAATAAGAACAATACTTTTTAAGTGTCTAACTAGTTTAATATCAAGAATAGAAGATAAAATTAAAGGTGTAGATAAAAAACAACCTTTTCCTTTTTCTTAAAATTAATAATAATTTTTATAACTAAATTATTCTATTATTATATTGGGACAACGATGATGGATTAATGGCGTCATCGAGGGCACATATGATATAAATATGATTATGTAGCGCATGAGTACGCTTACACTTGAGTTGATTAATCAGTATTTTTCCTGAAAAAATGGGCTCCTAACGAGCAACGGCAAGTGCCAATAGCAATGAAGTTTGAGTCAGTACCCAGGCAGGAAACATGATTATATCCCAAAAAGGCATAGAAATTAAGTCCTAGCACGAGAGGACATTTTCGATTTAAAGGGGATATCCTTAAAATGAGAAAGTAGTGTTAGTGTTTTAGGCAAAATTCTATGCTATCATTTTTCTTATAACATTCCCATAAAATCAGATCTAAATAATTCCTTTACATCTTTACTAAATTCTGCTTGATCAGCCTGTAAATAACGGTTTAAAATGCTCGTAATCCGAGGAGCCCATCTTTTCATAGTAGCTCTAATAAATCCGATTTGAGCATTGTTATCAGCTACTATACATAAAACCCCTTTACCAACTTTCATTGAAAAAATCATACCCTCTAGATACTCGGTAATTTGAAGATTTATAGATCCATAACCCAAAATATGTCCTTGTTCTTCACCAGCTACGAAGACCGCACCCCCAATTGCACCAATTTTTTCTACAGAGATTCCATTATGATCAGAAAATCTAAATTTAGCTTGACTTAAGATAGTTATTCCAGTATCATCAGTGATTAAAGCATACTTTAACCCTGGTGTACTATTTATGATTATAGATAAAATCTTTTTTAATCTAGTCTCGTCTTCAGAATAACTCAAATATTTGTCAACCTAATTGTTATTATCTCTTTTAAGGTTAAAAAATAGTTATTTAAACCAAACTTTATATTTTTACCTTAAACTTACTTCAGTTAATGAAGAAATTATAAGTATAAAAATTTAAGTAAAGTATCTGTTTTTCTACGGTACGCAATAAAAAATAATTTTAAACTCTCTCCAGTAAATTTATTTGTTAGAAAAGCTCCTGTGATTTAATTAAACTTTTTAGCGGTTTCATTCTACTCTTGTATTCTTTTGACTTCTCTAATAAGACCAATAATTTATAATTTTTTGATTTATCTAAATCCTTTTTGATTTGAACAAGTTGAGAATCTTGTATAAACTCTTTATTCTTTGTAATTGCAGATAAAGCTAAAGTATTCTCAAGAATCCATAATTTCTTTGATATTTTAGAAGCTACAGGGAAGCCATGTTTATCAGTAATAATTCCGGCAACAAAGTTCGGGAAATTTTTCTCTATCCTGTATAAAAAATAATTAACCTCACTTTCGTTTATTAGCTTATCCATCTTATTGTACCTAAACTATCAATATGATCTAATTGAAGTTATTATAACATTAAATGTTATAATATGAAGATAATATCGATTTTTAATTAGGATAAGTCGAATCCTTAAAATATATCCAATATTACGTGTATATTATAATATTTTTAGAATATCAAGAATAACGGGAATCCATTATTTATTACTTTTTTTTAAAGAAATACCTAAATTTAGATTTTCTACAAGTTCACTGAACCGGTTTCGAACAGTAACTTCTGTTACACAGCTTATACGGGCAATTTTCCTTTGAGTTCTTCTTTCATTAGTCAAAATACATGACGCATAAATTGCTGCTGCACAAACACCCGTAGGACCTCTTCCAGAGGTTAATCCTCGTTCTTCTGCAATCCTAATTATTGATTTTGCCATTTTTTGGCATTTTGTTGTTAAACCCAATTCTGATATGAACCTTGTGAGAAAATCCATAGGTTTTGTAGGATTCAAATTTAATTCTAATTCTTTTGATATAAATCTAAAAGAACGACCAATTTCCTTCTTATCTACACGAGCAACTTCGGCTATCTCATTTAATGTCCGTGGAACCTTATACATTCTGCAAGCAGCATACAAACTAGCAGCAGCTACACCCTCTATACTTCTTCCGCGAATTAAATGTGCCTCGACAGCATCTCTATATATTTTTGCTGAACACTCTCTTAAATTTTTTTGAAGATCAAGATTTGAAGCCATACGATCAAGTTCACTTAACGCAAATGTGAGGTTTCGTTCAGTTGCATCAGATACCCTAATGCGGCTCTGCCATTTCCGGAGTCTATATATTTGTCCTCTCAACTTAGCTGGTATCTCCTTTCCGAATATGTCTCGATTCTTCCAATCTATCATAGTACTCAGCCCTTTATCGTGTATCATATATGTCATAGGAGCTCCTGTTCTTGTTCTCTTCTTTTTCTGATCCGCATCAAATGCTCTCCATTCTGGGCCACGATCAATATGTTTTTCTGAATGGACTAAACCGCATTCCTCACAAACTAATAATCCTCGATTTTCATCAAAAAAAATATCTTTTCCACACTCTATACATACACTAATTTCTGTATTTGAGTCATATACTCCAGATTTCAAATCTTTCCAATTTGCGATAAAATTCACCTTTTTAATAAATAATTTTTGAATTTGGTCTTTCAAGACTAAGCTATTTTTGTAAAAAATTTGTCATTAGGGTTAATTGGTTGACTAGATATTGCTTTAATTGAGATGAAAGGGAGCTCTACGGGACCAAATACATCTTTTATAAATCCCACCTTTTCATACTTCTCGTTATAAACTGATTTTTTAATAATATGCTCTAGTTTTTTATCCCACTGTTTTGCTCTAAATATTTGATGTTTTTTTGATGATTGCCCAATATAGAACAGATTTAATTTAACCCAGTTCTTTTTCAAGGGATCCCCTAGCTGAGTGGATGAAATTTAATATAAAGTAAATGATGGTTGTATATTTAAATATAATGGTTTTTACTTGATCTTCTACAAAAATGGAAGTGACCTATCGATCTAGAAAGATTGTTATTGAATTAACAGATAAAATAGAACTTTAGCTATAATTTTTCTGCAACTGATATTTTCTTATGCATTCACACTCATATTCCTTTTGTTCTAAATCGTCTAAATTTTGAGAAAGTACAAAGTTTTTTAATATTGTTCGAGAAGAATTTTCGCAATCTCTATTCAAACAATTATGTATTCCTCTTTTTGTTCCAGCTCCTGAAGGATCTGATATTAATCGTACACTTTTTAAATCCTGTTTACTAATGGATTTCTTAATGCATTTAAAAAGGGAATAGAACCAAGGTGGGCGATACCTATTTTGATACCACAAATACTCTACAAGAGTTCCTTTTTGAACATTTACCGGATTTATAGATATTGAATCTACTCCCAAATCTACCAGAGATTTAATAGAGTTTGTACAATCATCAATCGCTGATTGTTCATTTAGAAAGGGTGGTTTTAACAATAAATATGCTCTCACGCCTATATTATAATCTTTACATCTCCTTAAGACATGTTTAAAATCGTCAAATAAAACCCCTTTATTTATAAAATTATTTCTAATATAATCATCTACAGTCTCAATGCCAATAGCAATTTCAATATATTTCTTTTTAAAAAATTCTATAATTTCTTCTAATCTTTCTGATGTTATGTATTCTAATCGTGATTCAATGATAACTTCCTTAAATTTCTCTATACTTGCAATTTTCTTAAAAATATATTCTCGAACTTCTTTAGGTATCTCTCTTTCATCTAAAAAACTTCCAGAATTGAAAATTTTAAAAATATAATTGTATGGATCTTTTTTGATTTCATTTATTTTATCATGATAAGCTTGATCAAATTGATTAATAAGTTGGACAGTTGAAACGTTATCGTTATTAGCATCTAAATAATATCCACACATTGAACACCCTCTTTGTTTACTTAATGCCCAACTACACCCTCTAGATCGTAAAATAATTGTAAATTCTTTTCCAATCTCATTTTTAAGTCTATCATTTTTTATCCAATAGCTGATTGGATGATTCAATTTTTCTGTTCCATGAATCTTCCTACATAAAACATCTTGTTTTATAGAGTAAATCTTTTCAACAAGAGCTTTATTACCTCCAATTTGAAATTTACTTCTGTTCATTGATTTTTACAATTCTCCCATTTTTAGAATTTTTTATAAAATTTGAACCAACAATTAATTCTCCACTTCCTATAACTTTTTTCTTCTTTTTATCCAATATAACAACTTGATTATTGGGAATGAGCTCAAGACTGTAATCTAACACACCACTGCGGAATAAGGTATTTCCATGAATTTCTTCTCCATCGAATATAATATAGTTTTCTTTTAAAGAATGAGAAGACTGAATTAACCTTTCATAACCTAAATTAGTTAGTCGGATTTGTCCTGATGAAATTTTGAAATCACCTAATTTTTCTTGAGTTATTAAATCTTTTAATTCAATCTGATTGTTGTATTTAATTCGAATCGGTTTAAGGCCATTAGGAATAATATTAGTACCTATACTAGCACCAAATTGATAATCCAAAATTTTAAGAAATTTTCTTACCCAGGTTTTTGAGTAAATTTTATATTTTAGATTGCTTAATTTTGGTTTAAAATTATGTCCATATTTATTAATTAAATCTTCTAAAGATTGAAGTGATTCATCAGAGGTTACCTTGTCATAAATTTCAGAAAAAATAAAGTGATGAGGTAACTTAGAAGAAGCTCTCCTAACTATTTCCTTATATCCACTTTTCAAATGACAAATAATAGGAATAAGTGGGTCATATTTTTCTATTAACTTAATCAGCATTTTTGATGTGATATTTATTTCTTCATTATCCCAATCGCCAGTAACAGAAATATCATAAGAATTAACAGGATAAATATTTTCCAGTTGTCTTGGAATGCATCCCAAAGGCGAAGTTAAAATTAGTTCTTGAAAAGTAGGATATTCTGAAAACTTTCTGATAATTTTAGAAAATTTTTTATGGGATTTTGATTCTGAATAAGGCTTTTTTGCTGAACATGGGAGTAAAATAATTAATGATGTCCAAGGTTCTGGATCAAAATTTTTAATAACCCTTTCTCTAAAAAGTTGGAAATCTGGCCTATTATATGATGAAGGGCCAAGACATACTATTTTTCTACTTTTTTGGCTTATTGGAGTTTCATACTTTATAACATCAAAATATTCTTTATCTAAAACCTTTAACATCGAAATTAAATTAGTGTCGTTAAAAGAAGACTTTTCGACAAATACTCGAAAATCCTCAAAATCTGAATATTGCTTGATTTTATTCATGAAATTATTTGCCGTAATTAAATTATGCAAGCACAATAAATCAATCTTTTCAACTGAATGTTTATCATATGACACTTCATTCAAATTACCCTTACATGCTACACAAGAACAAGGGAAATGTTTTATCTTATATATTGGTAATACATCCTCTGTTGTGCTATAGAAGTTTTCAGCGGATAAAAATAATAAATATGAAGAGTCGATCAAATCTATTCCCAAATAAATTAATAATGGATAATCTTTTGGAACTATTCTTCCAGAAGCCATTATAATGATATTATTATCCAATTCTTTTTTTATCTGTATTATACATTTGATAATAGTTCTAAAGTTTCTAAAGTTATCAAAAAGACTCGCTAGATTTAGAATTTTTATGCTTTGAAATCGTTTAATAAAAGGAATAAAGAGATCTAATAGTTCAATATAATCAAAAACTTTAATAGACAAACCAAAAATTAGATTTGGATGATTAATTAATATTTTTTCAACATTAAAGAGATAATTTTTTATTTCTCTTGATGCAAATTCTTTACTTATACTGGTTGTAGGAATATTGAATGGAATAAGTGATACTATATTATCTTTAGAGAAAACCTTGCTATTTTTTACTAAGATTTCTTGAAATTTTTGTAAAGACCCTGGATAAGTGAAGATAAATCCATTGTTTTTAAATTTCTCTCTAATAAATCCAACTTTTAAGAAAAATTCTTTTGATATTGTAAATAAATCATGATTCTCAAATTCTTGAATGAAGCTAAGTTGTTTCATTAATGAACTTTTTATCGGGATAATTATATTAGGTGTAGTAATAAATAATTTTCGTTCTTTAGAAAATATCATTCGCCCAATTCTAGAATAACCAATCTTACTGGACAAAACTTCAAAGAAATATTTCATTGTTTTCAATAAAAGGGATTATTTTTTTAAATAAATTATTTCACTATAAATTAAGATATTTCTCAAAATTATTAAAAATTTAGACAAATAAAAACAATATTATTCTTGAGATTTTTTACTATTTGAGGGTAATTTAGCGGTTACACATCATTTCAACTAAAAAATGAAGAAATTAGTATAGGGTTTTAACTCATCTAAAACAAAATTAGTGTAGGTATCTTCTATCTCTTCAGAGGTGTATAGATCCCTAATAAAAGTAGCATAATCTTCAATCCTCTTTACCCTAACAATGGCAAATAATCCATATTGTTCTCCTATCCTAAATAAATCTGTAATAAACTGGTTTTTTTCTAAATTCAATGCAATTTCATTATATTTGGAAGGATCTTTAGGTTTAATACGAACAAGATATTTTCCTTTATACCCTATCTTTTTAGGGTGGAAATTAACTGAATAATTTAAAATTATACCCTCTTTCTCAAGTTTTTTAATCTTATTATAAATTGTTGGTTGAGATATACCTTTTTTATAATAAATCTTTATTATATTCCTATAATTCTCATTTAACATTGCTTTAATCTCATAGGTCGAAATTGGTTTTAATCCCTGATTATGTTGTAAAATATGCAAAATAAGGTGATCTACCTCATCAATTTTATAATCAGGGTTAGTTATTATACCATCTAATTCAATCCCGTTAGTTTTGAATACTTTGATGGTTTCAATTATTTGGTATTTCTTGAAATAAGATTTAGCCATAATATTATCAATATAATTTAAAACTTCATAATATTCTGTTGATGACTCAAAAACAAAAAGCACAAAAAGAGAAAATTCTCCAAGAATCCCATCTAGTATTTCTAATGAATTCAGTTTCAACAGTTCATCAATAAAAAAAGGTTCTGTCGGATTAGTTTTAATCTCTAATATTACATACTTTAAATTAAAAGGATTTAAATTGGGATTGATATTAATAGTAAAGTTTTTAATTAATTTTCTATCTTTTAAATGATTGAATCTATTTTGAAATGATTGCCTAGTGATACCAAGTGTTTGCAAGCTATTTTGAATGTTAAACTTAGACTTACTATTTAAAACTTTTAAAAGATTACGAGCTTGTTTTTGTATTTTTTTTTCTTTAAGAATCATTTCTTATCAAACCTCATAATTAATAGTTAAAAAATAATTGGAAAAATCATTATTTTAATTAAAAAAATGTTTAAATTATAATTAAAATTTGTGATCTATAACATAAAATTTTGATAAAAAAGTGAAAATGAAATGGTAAATTATAAAATAGCTAATGAAAGTCTTGCAGAAAAAGGTAAAGAAGCCTTGTATATAGCTGAAAGCAAAATGCCCGTAACTGCTAAAGTTATCCGGGAGAGATTTCAAAAAGAAAAACCATTAAAAGGTATAACAATAGCTGGTTGTTTACACGTAACAAAAGAAACTGGAATTCTTGCTCGAACTTTGAGAGCAGGGGGTGCTGAAGTGTATCTCTGTGGGAGTAATCCATTATCGACTCAAGATGATGTAGCAGCAGCATTAATACAAGAAGGTATCAATGTGTTTGCATGGCATGGTAACACTGATGAAGAATTCTATTGGTGTATACAACAATGTTTAGATGCCAAACCAAATATCTTAATAGATGACGGTGCTGATATGATAGTCACTGCCCATCAAGAATATCAAGGATTGATAAATTCAGGGATTATTTTTGCATGCCAAGAAGAAACAACCACCGGTGTTAAAAGATTTAAAGCAATGGATAAACAAGGAGTATTGAAGGTACCATTATTTCCTGTAAACGATGCTCGATGTAAAAATCATTTTGATAATGAATTAGGCACTGGTCAAGGTATAGTTTCTGCAATTTATGGAATGCATGTCCTTTTTGCGGGAAAGAATGTAGTCATTGCGGGATATGGACATTGCAGTAGTGGGATGGCTTTAAGAGCAAGAGGTCTTGGTGCAAATGTAATTGTAACCGAAGTTGATCCAATTAAAGCACTCCAAGCTAAATTCTCAGGTTATCAAGTCATGCCTATTGAGAAGGCTTTACCTGACGCAGATATAATTCTAACTGCTACAGGATGTAAGCATGTCATTGCTCCGACAAAAGAAATGTTCGATAAGCTCAAGAATGGTGTTATTCTTGGTAATCTTGGACATTTTGATATTGAGGTCCCAACCAAAGAACTTTATGAATACGCTAAGGAAATAAAGCCAATTCGTAGTAATGTAGAAGAACTTATCTTCCCTGATGGTAAAAGAATTTATTTATTAGCTAAAGGACGTTTAGCAAATCTAGTATTATCAGAAGGACACCCAGCAGAAGTTATGGATATGTCATTTGGTCTCCAATCTCTAATGTCTGAGTTTATCGTCAAAAACAAGG
>SMTZ1_10006695_pt1 | contig 12427 bp, 10 predicted proteins | sample DeeMarSWOR136_30_FD_25667 | JGI IMG/M metagenome (IMG submission 25667) | reverse complement strand
AAGCCAATAAATGTTAGCGATATTGCTTAAAGTGGCGTTTAAATACATATCATCATTAAGCTCCCTGAGTATTTCTGATGAATGATCATAATATGGAAGTGCTCGGTCTAATTCACCTTTTGCACTATAAACATTACCAATATTTACAGAATTCATAGCAAAACAACGTTTACATTTCTGAATTCCAATTTCCTCCCCTAGTTCTTCCGCTCGTTCTGAATAATATAAACTTTTTTCCCATTCACCCGTATACATAAAATAATTATATCCAAGTTGCATAAATGAATACATTATCCCTTTTTTATCATCAATTTCATTAAATATCGATAAACTATCTTCTATATTAGATAAGGAATTCTCAGGTTCTCCTTTATAAAACAAGGCATAGGCTTTTACAGAATATAAAGTAGCTTTCCTTTTCTTCAAATCTATCTGATTGTACACCTCAAGTGGATAATTTTTAATTAAATCCTCAGCTTGCTCAAGAATTTCAATTGCTTCATCAAATTTGTTCAACCTAATAAGATTTCTAGCTATAAGAGTTAAAATATCAACAATATAAAAGTTATCTTTGATTCTTCTACTCTCTTGATATGCTTGATTAGCAATTTTATAAGATTGCTCAAATTGAGATAAATTGAATAGAATAGTCCCTTTCAAGAGATAATACGAGAATTTTTCATCATCATTTAAATCACTTGTTTCATCTAATTTTTCTATGGTGGTTAAAGCTTCCTTAAAATCTCCTTCTTCAATGAGTTCTTGAATACATGATAATTCTTTAGAAATTACACCCATTTTATAATACTACTTCTCTCATTAATTTTTTTTTATATTTATAGTCTATGGATTACCATAAAAATATTTATAATATAAGATAGCATTAGGATTTATTAATACCTTCATGAGTTTATTAAAAATGATTCCAAAAACACTTCTTGAAAAATTAGTTGGAAATGATGTTTATATTTATGTCAAAAATATGGACAGAGAGTTCGGAGGAATTGTTGATTCTATTACTAAAGATGATATTATTGTTTTAAAAGATAAATATAATAATCTAATTCATATCCCAATAGACCTAATTGATGTAATTACTGAAAGAAGATAAAATGAACGTGTAATTTTATGTATTATCCATATTTTACATGAATTCAAGCAATAATATAGAGATCTTTTAGTTCTTGAGTAGTAAGATCAAAAATCCTAATTAGATGGTTATTGGTATCTGCTATATATAATCGTTGATTAAATTGAAGCAGATCATTTGGTTCATATAAAGGTAACACATCACAATCTTTATTTCCGATTTTGCAGACACCTTTATTCGGTCTATATATAAGATTAACTATTTCATTTGTATTCAAATTAGCTAATCGAATAGCATGATTATAAGTATCAGCAATGTAAATTAAATCATCTTTAGAATAAAGACCAATAGGATGTTGAAGTAATGCACCTTTAAATGTGCCATTTTTTAGTCCAAAGACAAACAAACCTTTTCCAATTAAGGTTTTTACTTTATTTTTTTTCAAATCAATATATCTTAACGCTGAAACTTCAGAGTCAGCAAAATACAAGCGATTTCTAACTTTATCTAATATTAATCCACTTGGTTGCGCTAAGGCAGCATTATTCAAATCACCATCAACAATATCTTCTCTCCCACTTCCTGCAAAATTTTCTATAATATTTTCTTTCAAATTCATTCTCCAAATTTGATGATTTCCCGCCATTGCTATATATAAGGTTTCATCATCAATCTCTAGATCCCATGGAGAACTTAAGGAAACCTGTAAAGGATCCCCTTTATAATTCCTAATAAATCCTTGTTTTCCCGTTCCAGCCATAATTTTCACGATATCGCTTTTCAGATTAACTAACCTGATGCTATGATTCTCAGTATCAGCGATGTATAAGGTTTCATTTTGATATGCAATTCCTTGTGGTTTATTAAATTCAGCTTCTTCTATCTTTCCATCCTTAAATCCAATATTCCCATTACCAATGATCTTGACTACTTTACCTATGTCATTTTCTTCTAATTTAATTTCTAAAATTCGATTGTGATTTGAATCGCTAATAAATAAATGGTTTAGTGAGGAATTAATAGCTAATTTTCCAGGAAACTTTAATAAAGACTCTAAGGTAAAGTCAGGTTGGATTTGGTACTTGGCTTCCGCAATGGTTCCATCCATTTTTCCTTTTTCTAAAGCTTTTTGTATTGTTTTATCTAAAACATCTCTTTTACCTTCTCCCGAGGCTTTTCCAATAATCTTTCCATCAGTGCCAATCAATAGAAATGAAGGCCAAGCTTTTATCCCATATGCACGCCATAAAATCATTTCTGAATCCACTAAAACAGGATGTTCAATTTCATAGCGAGCTACGGCTGAACGCACATTATCTTCATCTTTCTCATTCTTAAACTTAGGGCTATGAACTCCGATAACAACGAATGGTTGATCCTTATATTTTTTCTCGAGATATTTAAGATCATTAAGCACATGAATACAATTTATACAGCAATATGTCCAAAAATCAAGTAAAATAACATGCCCCTTCAGTTTTTCTAAATTTAAAGGCTCTAAAGTATTAATCCATGTTAAATTTTCGGGAAATTCGATCTCACTCATTTTAAAATTTCACCTTATTCTTAATGCTCCCATTTTGAATTTAGATATTCAAGCATTTTATCTATATCGTGAGTGGGAGGCTTACATGTTTTATTAATACACACATATGCTGTTGCTTTACCATCCAAATCGTCAAAAAATTGAACAAAATTAGAAAGATCATCAATACAAGGAGGATCTTGCTCTACGCGACGATGAATAAATACCTTATTTGGTATATATTTAGAGTTTATTGCCTGAATCATCTCATTTGTATCCTGAGAAAGAGAATTCCCCGCCACTACTAAAGAATAAGAAGGTCCAACTACGAAATCAGCAGCTACCATAAATTGTGTATATGCAATGGGAGTACTCTTTAACTTTTCTGTAAATACTCTGCTCAATATATCTGCCTTTTCTTCTAATTCGCTATCCCCGGTAAAATAACTTAATCGAAGTAAATTTAGCATTGCAACAGAATTTCCAGAGGGAATTGCCCCATCATAGATCTCCTTTTGCCTTGTGAGTAGTTCTTCACCATCATAAGGTGTAAAATAAAAACCACCTACGTTTTTATCCCAGAAAAGCTCTATCTGCAATTTATTCAGCTCTATTGCAGTCCTTAAATATTTTATTTCAAAAGTTGCTTCATATAATTCAATTAAACCCCAAATTAGAAAAGCATAATCGGTTAAGTAACCATCTATTTCAGCTTCTCCTTCTCTATAACGATGTAATAATCGACCATCCGATTTTCGCATCTCCTTTAAAATAAAATTAGTAGCTTTTTTAGCTGCTTCTAAATATAGGGATTCACATAAGACTTTCGCACTTTTAGCTAACGAAGCAATCATTAATCCATTCCAATCAGTTAAAATTTTATCATCCTTATGAGGATGAACCCGCTTCTCACGAACAGAAAAAAGTTTCTCACGTATTTCTTCAATTTTAATTCTTAATTCTTGTTCCGCAATTCCAAGGTCTTTAGAAAGCTCTGAAATAGATTTTTGAAAGTGTAAAATATTCTTTCCTGTCATTTTCTGCGTGGATTCTTCTAAAAAATTACCAGATTCTTGTATATTAAAAATTTTTACTACCAGTTCTGAGTCTTCTTTATTAAGAATATCTTCTATTTCTTTTTTAGACCATACATAAAATTTACCCTCTTCTCCTTCACTATCAGCATCTTCTGCTGAATAAAAACCACCATTCTCTGAAGTCATATCCCGGAGTACATATGTAAAAATTTCTTGAGCTGTTTTGCTATAGAGCGTATTCTTAGTTGCTTGATAAGCTTCTAAATATGCTAAAGAAACCAAAGCCTGGTCATATAACATCTTTTCAAAATGTGGAACAAGCCAAATAGAATCTGTGGAATATCTATGAATCCCAAATCCAATATGATCATAAATCCCGCCTTTCCTCATAGATAGTAATGTTTTTTCAACCATCTCTAAAGCTTCTTTCAATCCAGTCCTCTTCCAAAAACGCAATAAAAATAAGAGATTATGCGGTGTTGGAAATTTAGGACGCTCTCTAAAACCTCCATTCTTCGCATCAAATTGCATGTTTAATTGATTATAAGTCTTTTTAAGCAGATTTTCATCGAAACTTAATCCTGGAGATTCCTGATCTAAACTTTGTAATGAAAGGGTAAGTTTTTCTGCGGAATCCAATAGTTCCGCTTTCTGATTAATCCAAAGATCTTTAATTCTTTTTATTAAGTCTATTAAGCCTATACGCCCGAATCTACTTGTTTTAGGAAAATAAGTACCCGCAAAAAATGGCTTTTTATCTGGTGTCATTAGTATTGTTAAAGGCCATCCCCCGCCTCCTGTCATCATTTGACAAACTGTCATATAAATATTATCGATATCAGGTCTTTCTTCTCTGTCTACCTTAATAGAAACAAAGACGTCGTTCATTAATTCTGCTACTTCTGGGTTTTCAAAGCTTTCATGTGCCATTACATGACACCAATGGCAAGTAGAATACCCAATTGATAGAAAGATAGGTTTATTTTCTTCTTTGGCTTTATTAAAGGCTTCATGCCCCCAAGGATACCAATCTACGGGATTTTTTGCATGCTGAAGCAAATAGGGACTTTTTTCAGAAGCTAATTTATTTGTTACTCCATTATCATTCATAATTCAATTCTACTCCTAAAATCATCAATAAAAATAAACTCATTCAATGGTTTCCTGGGAGGTCTTTGTTTCTCACCTAACTTCATTTTTTCGGAAAGTACTGGATTGCTCTCTTTTGAATGTTTTCCAATAATGATTAAAGTAATTAAATTCATATCTAATGGGATATGTAATATTTTTTTGGCTTTTTGTTCGTTGAATCCTGCGATAGGGTGTGCAACTAAACCTAATTCAGTAGCTCTCAATATAATAAAAGCTGTCGCTAATCCCATATCAATGAGATTATATTTTCTATCGCCAATGATACAATCATTTTCTGGTTTACTGAATACAGCAATAATTAAGGAAGCTTTTTCTACCCACTTATTTGTTTTAGATAAGGTAGTAAAAATAGTATTCAAAACATTTTGATCCTTTATAAAAATAAATCTCCAAGGTTGATTATTACTATAGGATGGCGCTATTTGGGCAACATGTACTAATTCTACTATTAAGTCCTTTGTAATTTCTATAGACTCGAGAGATCTATAAGCTCTTCTATTTTCTATTACTTCCTTTATATTCATATTTGAAATTGAGTTTTTTTTTGAATATAGAAACCATTAATAATCATACAATTAAACAATAATATCAAATTTCACCTTATTTTATATTAAAATTTGAGTGGGTAAGACTAATTTATTGAGAAGATTTTCATAAGAAGTTAATAAATTATAAGGGGTAAGACAAAAAATATTAATATAAAGCTGAAAAAGTGTTTAACTATAAGTATTAAGGTAGGCAAATTCTTTAAATCTTAATCTATCTGGTGCTCTCGTTTCAGTAGATTTCATCATATCAGTTAAATTTTCATTAATTTTTGATGCTTTTTTTCCCACAATTATTAAAGATATAACGCGCATATTTTTAGGAATATCAAGAATATTTTTCACTTTTTCTTCTTCAAAACCGGCAATAGGATGTGCAATCAGCCCCAGTTCCGTTGCTCTCAAAATAAGAAATGCACTAGCGATGCCGGTATCATATAAATAATATAATCTCTCTTTTATGATACAATCTAACTCAATGTGACTAAAAACTGCTATGATCAAGGAAGCATTTTTTACCCATTTATCATTTGGCGAAATAATAGATTTCATTATTTCTTTTAGTTGAGTTTTCTCATATACAAATACAAATCTCCATGGTTGAGAATTTTTACAAGAAGGCGCAAGTTTTGCGTTATTAGCTAAATCGTAAATAAGCTCTTCTGTTATCTTTGTAGGTTCGAGTGATCGAAACGCTCGTCTTGTGCTTATGGCTTCATTAACATTCATATAATATCAACCCCCCTTAAACTTCTCTATAATGAATAATTAAGTAATAATAGAAATAATGTTTGATTTAATTTGAATGTTACAGATTTTAGTATCAGAATTAACTATTAATCTCTTGAATAAACAACCAAACATCAAGTTTTATATAAAATTTCAATTTAACTCTTGTTCTAATGTTATTTATAACAGGTTGAATATCCTAAATATAAAAATATTTTTTTAAATACAGGAAAAAAGGAAAAAATTTTTAGATTTAAGCTATTAAACTCTCTAAGGTTTGTTTAACATCCTCGGGGTGGCCATTAACACTTACTTTAGGCCAAATATGCATGATCTTTCCATCGGGACTTATGAGAAAAGTACTTCTAATAACACCTATAGAAGTCTTCCCTCTGAATTTTTTAGATCCCCAGGCTCCATATTTCTTTAAAACATTTTTGTCTAAATCACTTAAAAGTGATACCTTTAGATTTTTTTTCTCAGCAAATTTAGCATGGGATTCGGTACTATCGGGACTTACTCCTATAACAGTTGCATCTAACTTTTGGAATTCTGAAAGGATACTTGTAAATCCTATTGCTTCAGTTGTACAACCGGGAGTGTTATCTTTAGGATAAAAATACAAAACAACGTATTTACCTTTACTTTTTAAGTCTTTAAGGCAGACTTCTTTATTATCTTTATCAGGTAAACAAAATTCAGGAGCAGTGTCACCAATCTTCAGTTCTACTTTTTTTTCAGGCATCTTATCTTGACCTCTTCAATTAACAAAATAATTTAAAATAAATTTTATATCTAATCAATAAATTAAATTAATAATTAAGAAATTTCAATATTCACCTTATTTTCTATTAATTTTATTTAAAATTTACTTTAAAAATAGTTGGAGTATTAGTTGTTGATAAAATATAAGAAGGATTAAAATACGGTTCTAAAATTATAAATTTTATAAAATATAATTAAAATTTACAGAATAAGAAAGGATAAGAAATAAGATGGCGAATAAAAGTTTAGGCTTATTCTTGTTACTACTGGGCGGGATATTTATTGTTATTGCATTAATGACTATTTGGAGCATGTTTTTAGATTTAGAACCATGGAAAGGGGTTTTTATAATTCTATCAATACCTCTACTAGTCTTTGGGGCATCTACAATGGCTTATGGTATTTATTCCGTTGTAGAAATTCGTTTAAGCCTAAGGAAAAAAGGCTTAATTTTAATTATTGATGCCTTGATTCCCATTTTGGTTTCTTTTTATACGCTTTTTGATACTCGTCTAGTAGGATTAGATTTCATAAGATTTCTCGTTTTATTTCCATTAATATTGGTTGGATTTTTCCTTTTAGCTTATGGTTTATTGTTATTCATCTATGAAAAAGTAATCACTTCTCAAAAGGCAAAAATTAGCACAAATAGGTTATTAGGAATAGTTGCAATTAGTATTGGAGGTGTTAACATAATATGCTATATAATTGTTTTATTATCATCAATTACGCAACCTATAATACTATCCATTTTTTGGTTGTTGATCGGGATTGTTTTGATAATATTTGGGATACATCTTATTATCAGGAAGGTTGATAAATAGAAAAAAAATGATTTAAAAATAAATTACTACTTTTTTTAAGGATCATTTCTTAAAGGATGACGCGCATTTTCAGCATTTCTTATGCCATCGTCCACAGTCGGTAATCCTTCTATTGCTTTACGAATAGCATTTCTTGTTGCCTTATAATTATTAATGAATACTCTCTTACGGCTACTGGCACTTGGATGAACAAAAACATTTACAATGATTACAATATCTTCTGCAGCTTCTTTAGGAAGAATACCATCCTCAACACATTGGATTACAGCTTTAGCGATTGCAGCTTGAGCGGGTCCATAAACTAAACTTGCATGACGTAATGAGGTGATTTTTACAGTAGGTACCATTATAGTTGCGGGTTTTACTTGCATATTTGGTTCTAATATAACTTGAAGTCCTTCTCTACCTTTAGTTGGATGCGTTAATGCTCGAGCATAGGCTTCACCAACGGGTCCTTTTTTATCCCCAATTAAAAGATCGATATGTGCAAGTTCAACTCTTTCTCCAACTAAAGATTCTCCAACCTTTAACCTAAAATCAGTAATTTTTTCAGGAGTTATACCAACTGCATAAAAACGATTGGTAAGTTCCTTTTCAGCAATTTCAAACTTTAATTCTTTCTTTTTAATAAGGCCTAGTTTCTCCAACTCTACTCTGAACTCATCTCTGAGTTCATAACTTAAAGCATCTCCAAGAATAATAGGTTGTCGAGTAATACCGACCGGTATATTCATCATATTCAAACATTCTTTTGCTCCTAATGCTCCAGAATTAATTAGCATTCTAGCTAATTTCTGAACTTTTTTCTGTAATTGTTGAGCTTCTGGTAATCTATTATGTTTCACATGATCATAGATTTCTAACCAGATTTTTGGTATTACATTAGCAGATCCTAAGATACAACCTGCTGCTCCACCTGCTAACGCGCCTAATACATTTTCATCCCATCCTATTAATACTGAAATTTTATCACTTACCTTCTCTAATAATGCTGAAAAATATTTATAGTCTCCACTAGAATCTTTAATTCCGACAATATTTTCAATTTCAGCTAGATCTTCTACTACTGTCCATGGTAATTCAATCCCTGTGCATACAGGAATATTATAGAGTAATAAAGGGATATCCGTCTTTTCTGCGATTGTATAATAATGATCATAAAGACCTTTTGCTTTAGGTTTTAAATAGTATGGTGTAACTATTAAGGCGGCGTCAGCACCTAGATCGGTTGCCGCTCTTGTAGCATCGATAACTAACCTTGTTCCAGTCTCTCCTGTGCCTGCTATGACTGGTACTCTCCCATTTGTTTCATCTATGACTATTTCAATCACTTTTAATCGTTCTTCATAAGTCATATTAACGAACTCTCCAGTCGTACCTGAGGGAACTAACCCCGTTACTCCTTGTTCAATAAGGTGATTTACTAAATTTCTTAATTGTTCTTCATTAATCGATTCATCCTTATTAAAAGGAGTAACCATTGCGGGCATAACTCCAATTGGTCTAAAATTAAACTTATTCATCTCTTTTTCAACCTCCGTTGCTAAGATTTTATATGATGCAAATTTTCTGCAGCAATTATAGATATCCCATTCTTAGTAAGTGCCTTTGCTGTTGAATTTATTGCTTCATATCTATCCATAAGATTAATTCGGAGTGATTCCCAAAGTCCTGCTTCAATAATTTCATTCTTATCTCGAAAATAATCTAAAATATCGGTAGGATATTCTCTTTTCTGTTCAACTTCAATGTCTCCTCCCTCATGTTTTGCACTAACATTTTTTACTTTCTTAGCCAACTCTATCAATTCTTCTCTTCTGTCATATGGTTGTCGTACAATACTCTTCCAAGTTTCTGTAATATGGTGTTCTAATCTAACTACATCTTCAAATCCAAAAGGTTTTCGAATATAGGCCGCAAGCTCGATTGTTTTATTGTTAACTGCATTTGAAAGATTAAATCCGATCAGAGGGCTAGTACCATCTTCTCGTGCGAATAATCTTGCGGTCATTAATGTCCATAAACATGAATAGGGATTATCATTTCCCATATACACTGATATCTTAAATTCATTATTAACCCCAAGTTTGTGTAAAAAATAACCTAAAAGAACAGTTCCAGGGTTAACATTTAATACCTGTTTAACACCATAATTTGTATAATAATAAAGAAATTCATCGATCCATTTTAAAGCAAAATCATTAGGTTGACCAACACCTCCAAAATACCCTGTAATAGTATCTGGCCCCCCAAGATGTATATTTACAGGAAGACCATCAGGACCAGGAGCAGTTCCTTTAGTATCTAAGGTTTCAACATAAGTAGCACCTATGATTTGCATAGCGGCAGCCATAGCTAATAAGTCTCCATCATCTTCTTGCTCTTTCATTTTCCTTACACGAATTATTCGTCCTGGAACTAGCTTTTGATTTTTTATTGCATCTTTGACCATATCGATTAGAAAAGGAAAGTATTGGCAAGCAGACAATTCTAAAGTAACCGCATAATCATCATCAAATAACATATCTGGGGCACTATCACCAAGAATTTTTGCCCTATAATCATCAATACTAATGAAGGATTGGTTATCTCGCTCTTTTATCAACCATTCAAGATCATTGACATACTCGGGATTTTTGACTTCTAATTTTTTGATTAAAGATTCAACACTTCCATTTTGTTGAGCTTTTTTGTTAATTTCTTCTACTCCACCATATTTATCTACGATTTCTATTAAATCTGTTATTAGAGGATTGTTCTCATCAAGTAAAAATTCATTTACAGATTTTAAAGCTTTTTCAGAAATTTTTAATTTTTCTCTAATATCGGTCATAATTCAATTTCACTTAAATCATAATTGTATTAGAATAAGCGGAAAAAGCTTCCCCATAGGATTCCCACTTATCTAAAATATACTGTAAAAAATACTAAATTTAATACATGGTAGATTTTATATAATCTTATCCGTAAATAATAGAAATATTTTTACTCTGTTTTAAGTTTCAATTATGTGTGAATTAAATTTTTATCGTGAATCTAAAAATGTACAAATATAAAATTTCAATCTTAGGAACGGGATTTATTGGATTATGTAGTGCTGCTTGTTTTGCTCAAAAAGAGATTAAGGTAATTGCATCAACACATAACAAAAAAAAAGCTGATATGATCAATAAGGGAATTGCCCCTTTTTTTGAAGAACACTTACAAGAAATAATGAATGATATTAAAGAAAAAAATTCAGAACTTTTAACTTGTTCACTTGATCCAATAAAAGCAGTACTAGAAACAGATATTACGATGATTACCCAAGGAACACCTATGAGAGAAGATAAGAGCATTGATTTAAGCTTCATTGAGAGCACTGCTAGAGAAATTGGAGAAGCTTTAAAACAAAAAGATAGTTATCATTTAGTAGTGGTAAGATCTACCGTTGTCCCAGGAACCACAAGAAATTTAGTCGCTAAAATTATAAGCGATATTTCAAGTAAAATCTTGGGTGAGGATTTTGGTTTATGTATGCAGCCTGAATTCTTAGCAGAAGGTCGATCAATTGAAGATACTTTACATCCAGACAGGATAGTAATAGGAGAGTTTGACAAGAAAAGCGGAGTGATGCTTCAAGAATTATATTCATATTTCTATGGAGATCATCTGAAAAATTGTCCAATCCTTCACATGAACATGGAAAGTGCTGAAATGGTAAAATATGGGAATAATTGTCTTTTATCGACAAAAATAAGTTATGCTAATGAATTTGCAAATTTTGCTCAATTAGTTCCTAATGTTGATATTGAACAAGTTATGAAAGGAGTGGGACTCGATTATAGGATAAACCCTAGATTTTTACGAGCAGGAGTAGGATTTGGTGGTTCTTGTTTTCATAAAGATGTAAACGCAATAAAAGCATGGGCGAAAAGTAAGGGATATCATTCAAGATTATTAAATGCGGTTTTAGATATTAATGATGATCAAGCAATTCGAATAGTTGATATTGCTGAAGAGTTAGCAGGAAAGTTGGCAGGAAGAAAAGTTACGTTGTTAGGATTAGCATTCAAGCCTGGTACGGATGATATGAGAGAAGCAGCAAGTATTCGAGTCATTAATGAACTAATAAAAAGAAATGTAAAGGATATAATAGGATATGATCCTAAAGCAAATGAATCTGCTGAAATGGAATTAGGTAATAAAATTATATATGCTAATTCAATTGAAAATGCTCTAATAGGTTCTGATTGTGCAATATTAGTCACTGAATGGGACGAATTTAAAAGTTTAACTCCCGATGATTTTAAAAAATATATGAAAACTCCCAATCTTGTTGATGGAAGGAGGGTATATGACTATGAAAAATTCAATAACACTTTGCCATTTAGAGCCATTGGACGGACTAATCTTTAATTCTTTGAACTAAATAAAAATGGGATTTCCCATATATTGTTATACTTCTATGTAACTATTTCAAGTTTATTATCTTGTTTACTCATTCTATTTCTTATTTTCCATTAATATAGTTTATAATTCATGCACAGGTTATAATCATTCTATGAAAGAAAACCTTCCTTTTATTTAAAAAGGTGGTTTAAATCCTTCTGGAAATGGTGAAATATAAGGGTTATCTTTAATATTTTCTTCAAATTCTTGTTTTGCCTTAATAACTAATTCAGGATTGTTCATAAATTCTATAGCGGATAAGGCTAATACTTTAGCTGCCATTATCATTCCTTTATGACCTATGCTAGTGCCAGATGTGCAAACATTTT
>SMTZ1_10005804_pt1 | contig 12428 bp, 11 predicted proteins | sample DeeMarSWOR136_30_FD_25667 | JGI IMG/M metagenome (IMG submission 25667) | reverse complement strand
ATGGGGCCTGGCCCCATTTTTTAGTGAATCTCAATTAACAAAATGATGACAATGTCTAATCCCGAGGTTATTTTAAACGGAAGGGAGAAAATATAAGAAAAATATGTTATTTATTATTTCTATTTCTTTTCAAGTAAAAATTTGGATACTATATCTATGATGGTATCCTTGCATATTTTCATTTATCCATATAGATTGCCTAGTAAAACATAGTAAGGGAAAAGATGAACGCAGACTTTATGAGGCTTATTGATCGTAGGCTAGGAGTTCCTGCCTGCCTGGCTTTCTCCTGTGTTCATGGATTAAGAAAAATATTCAGCAAGCCGAAATCCATAAAGAATCCCAATAAATTCCTGTTCATAGAACTATCTGAAATGGGGAGTATATTGCTGGCTTATTCACTTTTTAAAAAAACAAAAGAACTTTTTCCGAATGCAGAGTTTTATTTCCTGACCTTCAAGGAGAACCGGCAGGCAATAGATATCCTGGATATTATTCCAGAAAAGAATGTGTTGACTATTAACAGCCGTAATTTATTCAGTCTCACGGGCACGACAATTGGTACTTTATGGAAATTAAGAAGGGAAAAAATAGACGTAGCTCTAGACATGGAGCTCTTTGCTAGGTTCACAGCTATCCTGAGCTACTTGAGCAGAGCAAAAAATAGGGTAGGGTACTTCAGGTACCACAACGAAGGATTATACAGGGGAAATTTCCATACACACAATGTGGTATTTAATCCGCATCTGCATATGGCCCATAACCTGCTTAGCCTGATTTATGCGGTAAGCTCTTCCCCTTCAGATGTTCCTTTGTCAAAAAACCAAGTCTTAGAGAAAGATATTATTGTTCCCAAGAAAAGGATAGCGAACAATGCCAGGAAGATGCTTCAGAAAAAATTGGAAGGTGAGAACAGGAATATAACAAAGGCAAAGAAGATTATACTGCTTAATCCGAATGCAAGCGATATTGTCCCTTTGAGAAGATGGCCTTTAGAGAATTATACAGAGCTTGCGAAGCTGCTTCTCAAACATGAGGGAGTTTACATTATCGTAACCGGGGTAGAATCAGAGAGAAAAGATGTCGACACAATCTGCGATGCTGTAAGCCCAGAAAGATGCATAAATTTTGCAGGAAAGACTACTTTTTCTGAGCTCATAGATCTCTACAACATAGCAGACATTCTGATTACTAATGATAGCGGTCCTGTGCATTTTTCTTCTGTGACAGATATAAGGACTTTTGCCTTTTTCGGCCCTGAGACACCCAAGCTGTACGGACCATTGGGGAAGAATTGTCGTGTATTCTACTCTAATTATGCCTGCAGCCCTTGCGTATCCGCATTTAATCACCGGAAGTCTCCCTGCAACGATAATAAGTGCTTAAAAGTAATCTCAGTCATGGAAGTTTATAACGAAGTGAAGCAAATACTAGTCTGAATAACTGTTGAAGTTATGCGTCTGAAGAGAAAAAAGCTTCTTCTTATTTTGTTTGCCTTCATCATCCTCCTCTCGATTTTTCTCCTTAAAGTCAAAGAACATATGATTGATTTTGAGGTGAATTATAAGGCTGGGAAAAGACTCAGAGGAGGTGAGTCCCTGTATCAGGTTGAAGATGGCCACTTTATGTTTAAATATCTCCCTTCCTCCGCTCTGTTATACCTTCCTTTATCTTTTCTTCCGCTTAATGCAGCGAAAGCTTACTGGTACTTTATAGTTGTCTTTTGCCTTTGCTCCCTTGTTTATATCTCAAATAAGATTCTTCCTTCGGAGAAGAAAAAACCCGTATATCTGCTTATTTTACCCCCTTTGATATTGGCTAAATTTTTCTTAAGGGAGCTACATCTGGGACAGATTAACGCCTTAGTTACGATGATCCTACTTTTTATGATCTGGTTTTTGATGCATGAAAAAAACACGATGCCCTCACAAAAGGATATGTATGTCGGCCTTCTCTGGGGAGTTGCAACTGCCTTAAAACCTTATACCTTGATTTTTTTACCTTATCTTTTATTGAAGAAGAAGTGGAAGTCCCTCTTAACCGGATTAGGCTTTTTATTCTTTGCTCTTCTTATTCCGGCTGCTTTTTATGGTTGGCGCGGAAATATTAATATTCTTAGGGAATGGATATCAACTCTTTCTCGATCTACCAAGGCTCTTCTCGATTCTCAGGATAATATTTCTATCATAGCTTTTTTTATGAAATGGACGGGGGATCGAAATATCTCTCTTTTGCTCTCTGGGCTGGTGATAGCCATCCTTGCTTTGCTTGTCTTGACTGTCATTTTAAAAGGAAGAAAAATAAACCGGGCTGCAGTGCTCGAGTGCTCCATTCTTCTTATTCTTATTCCCTTGATTTCTCCCTTAGGATGGGATTATACGCTTTTGATGTCTGTTTTAGGGGTAACTATAATCATTCATAATTTTTCGGGATATTCAACGTTTTGGAAAGGTATTCTTGTTTTTAATTTCTTTATCATTACTTTTTCTTTGTATGACATTATGGGACGAGATATATACGCGAGGTTTATGTCTTGGTCTGTTATCACCGTAAATTTCTTAATCCTTATCGGATATCTTACATATCTCAGGTTTCGAAAGATTTGTTAAGGATAAAAAGTTAGGCAGGCTTTCTCGGCTAAAATAGGAGAATAGAATTTGATTTAATTAATACGTTGTGTTTTTGATAATCTGGGGAGGTTGAACCTTAGGGTTTTGTTTGAATTCTTAAAACTTATAGATATACAAGGCACGAAGAGCAGGTTTCGCTCCTGTAAAATACCTTTCCTGAAGTGATGCATGTCTTAGGTAATAATCATACCCTAAGCTTATCTGTGATTTTTCTGACAGGTCGTATTTGACATTCAAAGATAAAATTGCCAGGAATTCGTCTGCGTCTGTATATATGGAATGCACCCAATACTGGGAGAAACCAGTCTCAATACTGCCAAGATTTTTCTTTCCAAACTCTAGTTTAACTCTTCCTAGAATTCCAGGCCCACTGTAGTACGGATCATCTACTTTTGTCCCAAAATGGGTGTTTTCTGAGTCAATCGACGGACTGGAGCCACCATAAATTAAAGAGAGAACTCCAGAACTGTTAAAAAATAGGTTCGAATCACTGACAAAAACGGTAACCAGGCCAGGCCCCATGCCGATAGCGGAAATCCTGTCAGCAAAATTGGATTCTATATAATCAAAAACTCCAAAAAGACCTGCCAGGCCGTTTTTAATTCTTTTGCCGGCTATTATTCCCGTTGTGAAAATTTCACCATGGCGAATACTACTATCCTGAATCCCTAACCTGAAATCAAACGAGAACCAGTCATAAGGGCTTATTCTTGAAAAATCTTTCCTAAGATAGTCTTTATATTCAAGGTCTGCAGCGATAAGAAAGCCCGGCTTATGAGAGGATACACTGTATGCTCCAAATGGCATGCTAAAGTCATAATAGTGTTTTTGTTGAGGATTTCCAATTTCGTAAGATTTGCCCGATAAGGCCTTAATTCCGTAAGCAGGATTGAGAATGTAGGCTAAGGATTTTCGAAATATTCTTTCGATTCCGGTCGAATTCTCATCCAGAAGCATATCTCCAATTTTAAATAGAACTTCACCTAGCATTACACCTCCCAGGGTATTAAGAGCAAGATCATTTGAATAAGGATGGATAGCTTCTAAAAAGACCTCCCACTGATAACTTCCAAAAGTAGAACAGATTGTGGATTCCAGGAAATTTAATCCATTCGCCCTTCCTACAGAATAATGAATTGCTCCATGATAAGGGTGTGCTAACTTGTTCATTCTATAAGTATCGATATCCAAAGCAAAACCAGATGAGAGATTTTTTAAGATGGATTTCATTGAAATTTTTGTCCACGGTCGAGGATCTATATACCTACTAAAAGCCCATAATGTCACATTGATGGAAGTGATTTCTAAGGCTGCCTTTGAATAGCTCTTTTTACTTCTTTTTAGGGAGATTGTTTCGGAAGAGGTCTTAAGGAAAAAAGCAGCTGGATCCATTGCTGCCAGACTAAACCGGGCTGTGGAACTGTTTTGTTGTTGAACGTAATTCTCTGGTGATAAGGATCCGTTACCGTTGGGCTCTAATATATCTGTCGACTTCTCTATATCATCGGAGATAGAAAAAGAATGAGAATTGATTTTATAATCAAAGGAAAGCTTTTGGTAATTGGATGATAGAATAAAAGTTTCATCTTTTTCCGCTGCATATAAGTTTGTAAAACTTACCAAACACACAACCAGAACTATAGCGGTAATTGTTTTTTTCATTTTTTCTTAATTTATTCTGGCAAAGTACTTGCAGACTATCTAAAGATGCGCTCATCCAAAACGCTTTTAGATAGTTACGTTTACCAATAAAAAGATAATGGTTTTATCAATATTTGTCAATAGCAGGGAAAATTCGCCAGGGTAAAGCATCTCCATCTAGAAAGGAATTTTTCCTCCCTTGACATATAATCTAAATAAACATAATTTTATATTCGCGTCTAAAGACCTTAGATAGATATTTGTATCAATGAATAACGTTAAAGATCATTTATGCGACGATGATCCTGCTCAGGGCCATCCTGATGTCCGGACGAAGCTCAAAGATGCATCTTATTTTTTTCTCGGTAATGGACACATTCAGGCTGCTGTCCAAATAGCTCCTTCCGGGGAAGGAACACCCATAGGCCTATTGATCATGAATCCGGAGCATCTGGGGAAAAAGAGAGAAGCTTTAACCTGTGGTCCAGATTCTGGTCTGGAAAACACGATGATCCGCATTATCTCTGCGCCAGCCGCTAAAGCCATAGGAACCGGGGCTCTTGAAGCCGGGTGGCTTGAAGGATATGAAATCCCTGTTGCCCAGATAATATGGCGAGCAGGTAATTTCCAGATCGCTGAATACTTTTACTGCCCGAATTTGTCTCATCCCGTGGTTATGCGCGAGGTTCGCCTGAGAAACATCAGTAATAATACAATTCAGGCTCGCCTGAAAACAGGAGTTCTTGATAAAACTATTGACGAGGAATTCTATTTAGAACCTCAAGGAATAAAAATAGTATTACTCCGCTATACTTTAAATAGTTCAGGGAAACATATTAATCTTGATTTAATACCGGAAGCGGGAGTAGGCCGTAAAGCCCTTCTGTATTGGAAAGAGAAATCCAGCGCCTCGTTCGGTTCGCCCATCCTGGATCATTATTTTACCGCGTCAAAGTTTCAATTGCCGGCAGTTATCTCAAAGTCCGGGAAAGTGGATTGTGGTATCTGGCAGCACAACCGCGAGCGAGCAAGGGATCAGGCGATGATGGCGGTGGGTTTGACGCTAGCAGGTCACCATGAGATTGCTTACAGGATACTCGACCGCATGCTTGAAGAATTTGTGACTAAAAAAGGGGATATCACAGATTCCGGGAAAGTGCGAGGTTCAGATGAGGTTGAATTAGACCAGAATGGAGTGCTTCTCTTAGCCTTGAAAAATTATGTTCTCTGGACTGGCACCCATGAAATAATCACCAAACACTGGAACAAAATTGCGGCTGCTGCCGAGTTTCCTTTAGCTGATGTTTTTATTCATCGCCGCTCTGGCTTATTAGCCAACAGAAGGGAGTACTGGGGACGAAACCAGACTCAAGGGATCGTAAAAGGGATGGAGTTAGCCCATCAATTGTTTTCTGCCATAGGGCTTTCGGCAGCTTCCACCTTAGCCTCACTTGTCCCCCGAAAATCAGAGGCATCACACTGGAAGAAGAAAGCAGAACGGATAATGAACGCCATGTTAGACAAAGCTCAATACGGCCTGATTGATGCTCGTGGATTCGTCAAGAGACGCGGTATCGATGGGGTAATTCAGGAAATTGTCAAGCCTTTGCCCAAAGCTCAATTGCCAGAAGGAGCCCCCTTATCTTTGAAGGGTGAACATCGCCTCAATCCTGATGCTTCATCTGTTCTACCCATCGCTATGGGCCTCATATCTCCAGATTCTCCTCTGGCATCATTGACATTAGATAGTGTCGAAAAACTATGGAATCAAGCTTGGAAGGACGGAGGCTACGGGCGATATGACGTAAGCTCAGAACCTGATTCTCCAGGCTCCTGGCCTATTGCTTCTTTATTTATTGCCCGTTCTTATGCTGAAACTGGAAATTTTGATAAAATGTGGAGAACCTTGGAGAGGCTTAATTCAGTTCCTGGCGCATTGTCCGGTTCATGGTTTGAATTTTATGGACAGCGTTTAGATCCGCACTTTTCTCAGGAAGGTATAACACCATGGATTTGGGCAGAAATGCTCATTCTGCTGATTAACCAAATCATCGGGATTCAACCCGAGGTAGAGCACTTCCGGATACGTCCAAAATTGATCACTGGGATTGAGAAAATCGAAGCATCTATCCCACTGAGAGATAGAAAAATAAATATCGAAATTAAAAGTGGTCGCAAACAGAAATCTTATGGCTTTCGTTCGGACGGGGAAATCATACAGTCATCAGAAAAGGAAGCCTATATCTCCTATCCCGAAGAAGACATTTGGGTTGAAGCCTCTCTACCATAAACTGGGGTCAGGCCTTGTCCTTAGGAGAAGATATTTTCTTGCTTTTTGTCTTTGGACATTCTTTTGGATAAGGCCTGACCCCGATATTTTTGACATCAAATTTTTCCTGTGCTATAGGACTATTTGAAATTTATTCATGGCTCTTAAAGGAGAGGGCAGAATGTATAAAAGAATAGCCTTTATCATTGCTTTTATATGTGTTGTGTGGGTGAATAACGCTTGCGTTGAGCAAGAGGAAAATATTCGTTGGGTTACTTTAAAAGATATTGCTAGAAGTCTGGAGAATCAACCGCCGATGAATGTTGGATTCGATATTGATGATACTGTGTTGTTTTCAAGCCCAGGTTATTATTATGGGCGCCAGAAGTATTCCCCAGGAAACAAAGGTTTTACAATTATGGAAGAATTTTGGAATGAAATGAACAACGGGCTTGATCAATTCAGTATTCCTAAAGAATGCGCCCGAAAGTTGATCGAATTGCATAAAAGAAGAGGCGACTCAATTTATTTTATAACAGCGAGAACAAAAACAAAAACAGAGACAGTCACTGATCTTCTTGCAAAAACTTTCGATTTGGAGAATCCTCATAAAGTGATTTTTACTGGCGTCAAGTTAGGGGAAAATTTGAAAATCAAACCGCTAAAAGATAACAAAATTCAAATCTTTTATGGAGATGCAGACTCTGATGTCGAAGTTGCTTTAGAAGCGGGCATCCGAGCGATCAGAATTATGCGGGCTGTGAATTCCACAAATAAGCCTTTGCCCCACAACGGAAGCTTCGGAGAAGAAGTTCTGGTGAATTCAGAATATTGATAGGCCCTATTTCAATCCTAAAATACGGGCAGCGTTTTCGTACAGGATCTTTTTAATAGATTCTTCAGCCAGGGTAAGCCCTTTTATAGCTTCAATGTTGCTGTTGATCGTCTTTATTCCAGGCCAATCTGATCCGTAGACAAATTTATCGATGTCTTTCTCCATGTCGGGAAAATAATTAAGCAGATTTTTAGGGGGCAGCCCTGAAATTTCAAGATAAAGATTTGGATGAATCCGAGAGAGAAAAAATGCTTTTTCATACCATAGCCCTCTTCCGCTGTGAGCCATAAGCAGGAGAAGATCAGGGAAATCGGACGCTACGTCATCCAAATAGATGGGATCAGAATATTTTATTTTTGAACCTTTAAACACAGAAGAACCCGTATGGATGAGAACCGGCATTTCATGTTCTTGAGCCATTCCATAAAGAGGATAGAGACAGCTTTCGTTTGGGTAGAAATGATTATAAGAAGGATAAAGTTTTATTCCTTTTGCTCCCATCTTAATATATTTTCTAAGTTCCTGGACTGGCTGGCTGACCAGTAAAGGATTGACGGTGCAGAAAGGAAGGAAAGTGTCATTGCCCTGGCAAAAATCCATGACATATTCATTAGAGACAACACCAGTGGTAATAGGGCTTATTTCAGGTAGGATCACGGCCCTTTCTATTTGATGGCTTTTGAGGTAGGCAGCAAACTTCTTTGGATCAATCATCTCCTCGTAGCGTTCATAATACTCTGAACGAGCTTTTTTCTGGTAATCGTGGATCCATTCGTACCAGTGTTCTTTGAGGCCGATATGGACATGGAAATCGATGATTTTTATATCCTCTAGTTTTTTCATTTTCATTAGAAGATTAAAAACAAAGACTTATCTATTTCTAGAAAATTCTGGAACGTTCAATGCTTTTGAGAAAAAAAAGGAGGATTAGCATTTTTTACGGGATTAGAAAAGATAGAAAGGCAGGAGATATTATTAGATTTTGGTTTCCGGATTTCTTTTATGTTTGCTCTTCTATTTTACCGCTGTTTTCTTCTTTTTTTGTCTTTAATTTCTCTTCGAGTTCTTTTACCTTTAGGATGAGTGTTTCTTTTTCTTTTTTCTTCATCCTTTTCAGAATTCTAACGACCACTCCCACAATACAAGCTACAATAAGAATGTTGATAATAGCCGCAACTGAGTATGGGGACTTCATTTGCATTGTGAAAAGGATATCCAATTGTGCTAAGAAGGATAGGATTACCAAAACAAGCAGTATCAAAACCCACCAGAGCATTTGGCACTCTCCTTCAGGGCAATAAAAATTCCCTTCTCGAGTTTAAATACAAGAATTTCTCGTATAGCTTATAGCAAAGGAAAACTTGAAGTCAAGAGAGCATTTTAAACTTGGAGTAACATTTCATTCAGGGACATACTTTATTTTGAATTTTTTAAGTGTTAATCCCTCATTTGCCCTTGAATAGAGGAAATCGCTGTCGTCGATATAGATGCAGTGGCTCGAATCAGACAATGTAAAAGTAGTCAAGCGCTTACCTTCCGGGCTGAGAACATAAACATCACAGCTTGGATTTTTAGAAAAACTGCCGCCCAGAATGAATAAATTTCCTGAACTATCCAGGGCTATATCTTTATAGACAAATTTAGTAGGAAGATTGAATTGTCCAATTTTTTCTCTTTTGATATTTTTTATGCCTAGCAATTTATTAGACCATATCTTTCTTCCTTCAGGATCAAATTTTTCAATCTTATCCTGGTAGTTGTAAACAAGATAAAGATTGCCCTGAGAATCAAGGTCAAAGTTCACAACATCTGTCAAGAGATGTGATTTTTTATAAGAGTACTTGAGTTCGCGCTTAATTTTTCCTTTTGAGTTAAAGATGAAAATCCTCCCTGCCTTAGCTGTGGAGACGGTGGCTACTGCAATCTCATCATCATCGAGAACTTTTAAATCATAAACAGGCATTGAAACTGAAATACTGCTGCTATAATTTAAATCTTTATCAAAAACCTGAATGCCGGGCTTAAACTGATCAGTGACATAAAGAAGCTCGCTAGAGATTCCTAAATACCTGGGAGCTAAGAATTCTCCCGGGCCTTGTCCTTTTCGCCCAGTTTTCTTTATGAGATTTCCCTTGTCATCGAATTTTTTCAGTGAATAATCCATGTTATCAGTAACATAAATATAACCAGAGGAATCAGAGATAACTCCCACCCATTGAAATAAAGCATCGTCCTCCAAGCTTCCTATAGAAAGAACCTCTTCAAGGAATATTTTCTGGACATTATTTCCGCCTAAGAGCGGGATATGCGCTTGAAGAACAATCGCCAAAAGATAGACAAGAAATAATGGTTTTTTCAACTTCATTATCGCCTCCTTAGGAACTAGAGATGGCGTATGCTTTTAATTTTTTAAAGCTCTTCATCCTGTAGCAGATTAATTTTCAAGGTATTTTCTGCAAAAAATCCAACCATTAACACAGTAAGCAATATCTGTGTATACCCTTGCGAAAAAGGGGATGTTCAATATCGCGTCGAACAAACAATTCGAAAGAGCTTTTTCACACCTTCCAGCATCCATGGGAGATACGTTGACGCTAAAGAATATGGTAAAAATGATCAAGATTAGAGATGCTTTTTTCATATGTTTTTGGATTTGTGAAATCATGTTTTTCCTCCTTTAATCTTTAATCCCTTGTTAAGTTACTGCTTATATAGCTGGTGAGCGATAAGAATAAACTTATAAATCCTCATAATAGCGCTTGCAGAAGTGGTAACCACCAAGGCACATTGTTGAGTAGGAACCACCCGCTGCAGCCGCGCCGAGCATCGAACCAAATATGTTGCCTGAAAAAAAGCCTGCAACGGCGCCTAGCACGGTGGCAATTCCGGCATCAATCATGCAGTTAATCAAAGCTCTTGTGCATTGACCTGCGTGTAGTTGATCGGGAGCTGCAAGCATCGTGAAAAAAGACAAGAATAGAACTCCTGCAATTAAGTTTTTGGTTTTTTTTCTTTTAAAATTATTCATCCTTATACCTCCTTTTTATATTTATTATCAATTGTCTTCTCTTTTCTTTGACGGATATTTAACAAGAAAATCTCACTTTCAGAACTTTCAAGCTTTTATAGTTGTGCGGCCTTGAAGTCAGTGACGTTGGGGTCAGACCTTTCAAACTTTTATAATTTGTTACGGATGAGGTGAAAGCGTTTGTGTATTCATGAATTAAAGAGTTTAGGATTATTAAAACGGATAAGCTATTAAGTAAAAGGCAAGAAAATTAATTTATAAAAGTTTGAAAGGTCTGACCCCAGCTGCGAGGGGAGGAACGGAGTCAACATTTCTGTTGCTTTGCCGCTTTCTTTTTTGCTGTGTTCACATGCAGTCCTGAATAATAGGGCTTTTGGGCCGCAAAGGCTTTAGCTTGCTCGAGGATTGCTTCTTCAACATACTTAGGACTGTAACGCCAGGTTACGTAATTAAAAGTCACTGAGCGTGTGAAATAAAGGGGCTTAAGCGCTTCTACAATGTCTTTCTTGGCTTGCGGAGAACCATTCCTGTAAGAAAACAGGAGCTGATAAACCAGCTGGGTCCACATTAGAATATCAATGTTGTAAATATCCTGCTCAAACATTTTTACCAGGCTCGAACTGGCATAATCACTTAGAATTCTTTTGAGAAGATTTTCTCGTGGAAAATATTCTTCCCTCAATTTATCTTTTAGATTTCTCATGTCTATAATAAGCTCCTGCGGTTGACCGAGTTCTTTAAGACCAAAATGTTTCTTGGGTTTCGGCTTTATCACTGGAATGCTTATCCAGGATGACTCTTGGGAGAGAAGGAGATTAAACAATGTTGTAATCACTTGAGTGAACATGGGCCCGAGTTTTGGAGCACTGGCTTTGTGTATTTTTGCCCCAAGACCTGTTTCGCAAATCTTGAAGCCACCGAAAATGGCGTGGAGCGTCATAAAGACATCAACGCCATACTGTTTTGCCTGAACATCCCATTTTTGCTTTAGCCAGTGATTCATAAGAGCCGGGGAAAAGCCAAGCTCACCACCAATAGGCTGCCGAACATCCTCACCCAATAAACCATAAAACAGCGGATAGCAGAGGTGATTGGTTATGGTCCCATCGAACTGATGCCGAGAATACAGGGGCAAAGTGTAATCATAGCCCTTAAGAATTGGCTCACCCAGGTACTTTATCCACTCAGGAGTAATCGAACGCAGATCAGCATCAACAGTTATAGCTACCTTTAGAGTAGCGGCATGGCTGTTCGCAAACCTAAAAAAATTAAGGAGGTTATTTCCTTTGCCTTTTACTCCTTCGGGGGTTGTAATATAGTGCTTTGGATTTTTGGTATCCGTGGAAAGAAATGCTCCCTTTGTATCATCTTCGCTATTGTTATCAACGTTAAGAATAATTGACTTGAGATGGCCGAAGTATCTTGTGAGCCCGAGGTCAACCTGTTTGGCAACATAAGGGATGGTATCTGCTTCCATGTAGGAAGGAATTGCCACTATAAATTCAATGCCAGACCTTAAGCTTCTCATCCGAAAAATTCCTCCTCTTCCTCTTTTCTTTTATGTTTATAATTAATCTGAGAAATAATCAAGCAGCCGGATTTCCTCAATAATTTCGATATCTAATATGATATCTCTCCGGCGGCAAGGTGCACATTATAGGCAGATTTTAAATTTTTGTCCATTATTAAAAGCATTCTACCAGGCGTCTCCTCTTGCATAGGCTTAAATCAGCTACAAGTATATTTAATTAATAGCTTTTGTCAAAAAACAGATGATAAAACGTCATAGAGTTATTATTGAAGATACCTGGATTTACTGGGAACTGGCGTGCTTATCTTTCACTTCGTTCATGCTAAAAACGCCAAAAGATAGTCGAAATCAGCATTTAAAAGCGTTAATAAAAGGTCATTTTTTCCTTGAATAAATTTTATTTTTAATTTATAAATTATATTTCGACATAAGAAATGGCCCTGCTTTATCGGGGGTCGGCTTTGCTCTAAAGGATTTTTCCCTATGACAGAGCC
>SMTZ1_10005801_pt1 | contig 12429 bp, 9 predicted proteins | sample DeeMarSWOR136_30_FD_25667 | JGI IMG/M metagenome (IMG submission 25667) | reverse complement strand
ATGATATTAAATATCGCAGCCAACTGGTTGGGATTATCAAACGCTGCTACCCCACTTGGTTTGAAGGCGATGGAGGAGCTTCAAAACCTGAACAAAATTAAAGATACGGCTACCAATGCCATGGCGACTTTCCTCGCCTTAAATACCGCCAGCGTGACTTTGATTCCTGCTACTATTATCGGCGTTCGATTGTCGTTGGGATCGAAAAATCCTGATGAAATTATCGGTACCACAATTTTTGCCTCGGGTTGTGCGACGATCGTTGCTGTAACAGTGACTAAAATTCTACAACGATTACCAATTTTTAAAACCAAAGAAGAAGCTGCCTTATTATCCCCTGAACAGCAATCATCGAATAATTTGAAAAAAGAGGAGGAAAAATAGATGTTTGAAAAGATAATCAGTTTTATCTCAACCTGGGCTATTCCGTTTTTACTGTTTGTTATTCCTATTTTAGCGATTAAAAATAAAGTCAAAGTCTATGAAACTTTTGTAGATGGGGCAAAGGGAGGTTTTGAAGTCGCTATCAAAATTATTCCCTACCTGGTTGCCATTCTTGTTGCCATTGGCATGTTTCGTGCCTCTGGTGCAATGGATATATTTATAAAAATCATCTCCCCTGTTACCGACTTTATCGGTATGCCTGCTGAAGCACTTCCAGCCGCGCTGATGCGTCCTCTTTCAGGTAGTGGCACGCTTGGCATTGCAACAGAGGTGATGAAAGAGCATGGACCAGATTCTTTTATTGGGCGGCTTGTCTCCACATTTTTTGGCAGCACGGAAACTACTTTTTATGTGATCGCGGTTTATTTCGGTGCGGTGGGGATCAAAAAGACCCGACATGCTGTGCCTGCGGGATTAATTGGCGATCTGGCAGGATTACTGGCTGCACTGTTTATCTGCAAAATCGTATTTGGAAGCTAAAAAATTTGTGAAAAAATTCAAGTTCGTTATGGATGCAATCAAACGCCGAATCCTTTCAACGGTTCTAAATCCACCTTTGGTGGATCATTTTAATTAATTTATCTGTCCCAGGCAAATCCCTGAAAGGATTTCTTTCAGAGATAACTTCTGTGGAGTTTTCTTAAGTTAACTAAACAGTTACCAAAAATTTTACTAGTTTCCAATCAATAAGGCAACAATATTCAATTTTGCATCGTAATTAAACTATCTAAAAGCCATAATTTAAAAAATTTTCTTGACATCCATCGAAAAATTTCTTTTATTATTTTTAATGAAATGTCATATTAATTTTGAACAATATTAAACCGAAAATCGGGTGCTAAAAACGATGGATGTGTTAATTATTGGCGGAACAAGATTTCTGGGCCTTCATTTAACAGAAGCGTTACTGCGCGGAAATCAAAAGGTAACCCTATTTAATCGCGGTACCAGGCGCAACCAGTTTCCATTTTATGAGGATGTAGAATGGCTAATCGGTGATCGCCATGATGAAGAAAAATTCCGATCACTTTTTCAAAATCGCTATTTTGATGTTGTCATTGACAATTGTGCCTATTTTCCCGAAGATGTTGAATTAGCTGTCGAGGTATTTAGAGATAAAATTGGAAAATACATTTTCACAAGCAGCATGGCTGTTGCTCACACCAAGGAATATGATGAACGTTTAGTGTTACCAATTCCTAATCGACGGCTATTTGACACAATTGCACATCATACTTATGCTTATAACAAATCTTTGATCGAGGAATATCTTGTCGATCAATTTGATAAGACAGGATTTCCATTTGTCTGTCTAAGACCGACGGAGATCAATGGACCAGGAGAAATACGGGAATGGTATTATATTGACCGCATTAAAAATGGAAGACAAAAAATTCTAATTCCCGGTTCAGGTGAAAATCTTATTCAACCAGTTTACATCGACGATATTGTTCAGGTGTTTTTATTAGCGATCGTAAAGGAAAATGCAACAGGTGAATGCTATAACGTAGCTGGAGATGAAATAATAAGCTTGAATGATTTCATCAAACTTGTTGCTGAAATTTTAGCTGAACGAGTTAATATTGTAAATATCCCATATCTTATTTTTCGACAGTTGGTTCCAACTAAATACTTTTTTCCTTTTTCCAATAAATATTCTTTCATTGTTGATCTGTCGAAGACCAAAAATGAATTGGGGTATCAACCAGAAATAAATATAAAAGATGGTATCCGTAAAAGCTATGAAAACTGGCCAGAAGGCTATAATAAAAAAATTACACCTTTCAATCCTTCTGGTGAATTCGAGTTTATTAGCTATGACCTGGAGGATGTGCTGATCTCAGTTTGGGAGAAGGAAATGCCCGCAACTTATGATAGGGTTCATAGTGAATTACTAAAACGAGGGATGCTTATTTAGTTTGATAAAAAAGGCAGGTTTTATTATAGTGACAACTATGAATCGGCTTCCAGGACGATGAACGTTTCAATAAGTTCAGGTATTGGGGAGCTAAGTGTAACTTATCGTTAAGGGAGTTGGATTAACTACCGCTGAATTTTCAATTTTTATTGACTAATGCATATCGAAGGTAAAATTGATTTTGAGTTATCCGGCTCTGGTGGATTTAACTACATCAAAATTCTATATTTGAAATTCGTTTTTTTTTATAGTATTTTTTACACTAACGTTTAAATTCTGATACAACAAAATAAGGGAGGATTAAAATGTCCAAATATTGTTATTTGTTAGTTAGTGGGGGAATCTTGATGTTTTTTCTGGCTTCAAATTCCTATTGCAGTGAAATAAAAAAGGTTGAAGAAAAAACATTTAAGATTGATCCAGATGGTTATATTTCAGTTGCAGGTGACGAAGGTTTTATTAAAGTAAATTCCTGGGATAAGCCTGAAGTGCACTTAGTAATGACGAAACGAGCCTGGGGCAGATCTGAAAAAGATGCTAAAAAAAATTTAAAGACCATTGAAATTAGAATTAATCAATACGACAATCGGCTCGAAATAAAGCTGATTAAACCGAAAAGGAGAAGAAATTACGCTTTTTGGGACCTGTTTGATCCTGATACATGGGGGGAACATAGAAGATCACCCACGGTAGATTTTGAACTAACTGTCCCCAGGGAGATTAATTTGAGCCTGGCTAATGATGAAGGAGATGTGACAGTCAAATCAATTGTTGGTGACGTGGAAATTGCCGTTGATGAGGGAGATATTGAAATCAGTAACATTGAATTTAACGAGTTGAGCTTATCTGTCGATGAGGGAGATATTGATGGGATTGATTTAAATAATCCTGATGGACGAATTATAGTTGAAGTGGATGAAGGAGAAGTTAGCTTCGATGATGTAAGTGTTCGCAGGTTAAGAATCGAATGTGATGAGGGAGACATCTCAGCTAAAAACCTATCATGCAATTCATGCAATATTTCTACTGATGAAGGAGATGTCGAGCTCGACATATCACCAGAGAAGAATGATAGATATAAAATAACTACGGATGAAGGAACTGTTACTTTCTATCTACCACATGATCCTGACGTAAAGCTTGATCTTGAAACAGAAGATGGTTCTATCCGGAGCGATTTTGATGTCAGGATCACGAAAAGAAACGATGGACGAAGGTGTCGGGATACATTGGGAGATGGTAACGCTTTAATTGAAGCTTATACAGATGAGGGGACGATTTATATTAAGCGGCGTTAAATTTATGGATTATCGCGGTAACATTCAATAGATATTAAAATTGGAACTTATAACTTAAATATATCGTAAAGCTTAGTGTAATTTCAACTCTCACTGAAAATTAGGTTACTATACAACCAAAAGGGAGGTGCCACCATGAGTAAAGTATTTTCAACTATAGTGACGCTAATTTGTTGTTTGATCTCATTTATAAAACTAGCCTATGGTGATGGTTACTGGCAGCAGCATGTGCATTATAAAATTGCAGTTACTTTAAACACCAATGAACACACTGCAATTGGTCAAGGGACCATTACTTATAAAAACAACTCACCCGACAGCCTTTCATTTATCTGGTTTCATCTTTACCCCAATGCCTATAAAGACAATAATAGCTTGTATGCTCGGGAGTCCATGAAAGCCGGTTCATCTCGTTTTGCACTAGCTAGTGATGAAGAACGCGGATTTATTAGAATAGATTCAATTAGTGTCGGCGATCGCGAGCTTCAATGGAGCTTCAAAGAGAATGATGAAACTGAAATGCAGGTTGTGCTACTCTCCCCGTTGAATCCTGGTGAATCAATTGAGTTTTACATTAAATTTTTCATCAAAATACCCCATATTTTCTCACGGTTTGGGCATATCGATAATCATTATGAGTTTACCCAATGGTATCCCAAAATTGTTGTCTACGATAAAAAAGGCTGGCATCCCGATGGTTATCACCGGACAGGTGAATTCTATGGCGAATTTGGTACGTATGATGTGGAAATCACAGTTCCAGAAAACATGACTATAGCAGCTACTGGTGAGTTGGTAAGCCCTGAATCTGAAATTGCGCGATTAGACTCCCTCGTACTAGTGGGTGCCCAATTGGACAGTTTACGAGAGAGAAAAAATAACAAAGCAATTAAAAGAATTTTAAAACCGATTACAAAAGCATCTTTATCTTCGGCTAAAAAGACGATACATTTTCACGCCGAAAAAGCTCATGATTTTGCCTGGGTTGCTGATCATCGTTTTATTTTGAAAAGAGGAAAATATGAAAATGTAATTCTTAATGTGTTTACTTTACCCAACCATGAGCACCAGGGCAAGGAGGCAATTGAATATACTTATGATACATTGGAGCATTATGGAAAACATTATGGTCCCTATCCGTATAAACAGGTGTCAGTTGTTGACGGAGGTAATTCGGCGGGTGGTGGTATGGAATATCCAAATTTGACAATCATAAATGTTGGTGCTCCCCAATGGTTGCGTTTTTTAGAAATGGTGATTATGCATGAGGTTGGTCACAATTGGTTCTATGGTATGCTGGGTAATAATGAAATGGATGAAGCGTGGCTGGATGAGGGGATGAACTCATTTGCTGAAAATCGCTATCTGGAGGAAAAATATGGAAGAGAAGGGAACATAACCAATTGGCCAGAGCATTTAAGCTTCATGCCTCAATTTAGTGATCGTTATTTTCAAAGTTTTCTCTATTATGCTTTTGCTGTAAATAAAGCTGAACAACCGATTTTAACCCCTGCCTATCAATTTAAAGAAAGCTATGTTCTCGTCTATATGAAAGCAGCCTGGATGATGGATATGCTTAAATATATGCTGGGAGATGAAAAATTTGATGAAGTCATGCAAACTTATTTTGCGAGATTCCAATTTAAACATCCAACCACTGAGGATTTTATCAATTTAGCTGAAGAAGTCAGTGAACAGAAGTTAGACTGGTTTTTCAAGCAGTGGCTAACGACAAAAAAACAATGTGACTTCGCAATCAAAAAAATCGATAAAAATAAAAGCCCTTCGGGGACGAAGCAGTTGTCAGTGACCATTGAGCAACAGGGTGAAATAATCATGCCGACTGATCTTTTAATCGAAAATCGAAATGGATCGAGAATAATTAGACATTGGCATGGTACAGGACGGGATACGACATTTCAAATGACAGTAGCAAATTGGCCTGAGCTTGTCTGGATCGATCCAGAAGATAGAATCCTTGAAGTTAACAACTGGAACAATCGATCCCCACGAAAATTTTCTTTTCGACCATTTTTTGACATGCCATCATTTGATCAATATCAAATATTTTTTGGCCCAACATTGTGGTATGAAGATGATATTGATGGATTAAGAACAGGTCTGTTTTTAAATGGTGGTCAATTCCGGGATTTCAGTGGAATAAAGGGTTTTTACCAGTGGTCGCTAAAAAGTTCTTATGCTTTCAGTAGTGAAAAATTTAATTATTCCTTTGGATTAAAACATCCAATTTCATGGCTTGGGAATTCGGCACGATTCGAGTTGAAAGGAATAGATTTGGAAGGGCAGAAATATGGCAAAATGGGCTTAAATTGGAGATGGAGTCCTTACATATTCAGAACACCGCAATGGGACTTTAAGCTCCAATATTTTTATTGGGATGTTTATAACCTGGACTACATCAATAAAACTGATTGGACAAAAGGAATAACATCGGGTGGAACTGTGAATTTAAGTTACTCCACCGGTCATTATCGATTCCCTTCGTCGTTCTCCGGTTCATTCACTAAAGCCAGCAAGGAAGTTAACAGTGATTTTGATTTCTTAAAACTAGCTATTGAAATGAAACAAAGCCAAAAATGGACTCGTAGATTAACTTCCAGGATACGTATTTTTGGCGGTTATATCGATGGTATCGCCGGACAGCAAAACCAGTTTTATTTATCTGGAGGATTAGTTCCAACAGGTCCCTTTGCTTTTATTGTCGATCGGCGTGGAAGATACAGCCCTCAAAATTATTTTTTTGTTGAAGGAGATGGTAGTATGCGGGGATATTATCGCCAGCATATATCTGGAAAAGTGATCGGTATAGCAAACCTTGAGATAAAAATTCCGTACCTACCGCTTAATCTTTTTTATGATGTCGGTAATACCTGGAACGACATTGATGAGGCATTACTATCAAATTTAAAACAGGATGCAGGCTTAGAATTAGATTTAAGTATGCTTAAATTTCATTTTCCACTCTGGGTCAGTCATCCATTACCGGCTGAGAAAAAATTCAAATACAGGTGGTTATTAAGTATTAGAACTTCAGGTCTAAAAATAGGATTTTAACAAGGAGGATTGATAAATGTTAGAAAAATCAAAAAATGCTAAAACAGAAGAGATGAATGCAATTTTATCAAAATCAGCAGAAATAAATATCAGCAAATGGATTTCGAATGGCCTGGATTTGGTGATGGGAGACTTTGGTGAGTTTCTTCTACTCAGTTTCATCTATGTGGTGATATTAACGGTTGCATTTAGTACGGGGATTATCGGTTTGATTCTTGTCGGTCCACTCACAGTAGGATTTTTTTACATCATCTTCAACAGAATCCGTGGCAAGGAGATATATATAGGAGATATTAGCAGAGGATTTAATGTGTTTGTTCCTGCTCTTTTGGCTGGTATTTTAATTAATATATTTGTGAGTTTTGGCTTCTTCCTGCTCTTCATTCCAGGCATAATCGTTTCTGCTCTTTATATGTTCGCCTTGCCATTAATTATCGAAAGAAACATGGATTTCTGGCAGGCAATGGAAACGAGTCGAAAGTTAGTCACTCGAAATATATTTGAATTAAGTGTATTTATGCTGCTACTTTACATTTTCTTGTTTATTGGAGTAATTCTGCTTCTGGTAGGATTTTTCATTGCGTTACCGATTGTGTTTGCAGCAGTTGCCTATGCCTATTGTGACTTAATAGGATTTGCAGAACCTGCGGAAGAAAGTAGCAAGTGATTTGTTAGTAATTGGTTAGCCAAAAAAAGTAGCACAATCTTTATTGAAGTAAAACACTATTATGGGTAGTCCAGGTGAATGAACAAACCAGGTTTCTTTGAGAAACCTGGTTTTTAAACTTGTTGACTTCATCTAGCTAAATTGATCCAAACAAAGTTTTTTAACATCCTACCATTTCATTAAACCAGGTATTGAAATAGTTCGAATCTGAATCGAGTAAATTGTAAAATTTAGATGTATCCCTCTTTTCTCAATCTTGATTTTCATATTCCGTTGATATTTTTCCATTGATCTTTATTAGCCGGTTTAATTTTTTTAATCCCTCAGGTTCGAATAGGGAAATAACGTTTCAAAGGCTACGAACCTTTGAAAGGACTGGTTTACACATCTGTAGCTGAGGAATTACACTTTTTTAAAAAAACACTTGACTTTTTAGAAAAAATGTTTATATTTAGTATTACTGCTACAATGTAGTAGATGGGCGAAAAATTAAGAGGATATTCTAATGAGTAGTAACAAAAATTTAGTCGATTTATCTCGTGCGGAGTATGATATTTTACGGACATTGTGGAAGAAAGGGAGACTCTCGGTCAGGGAAGTGCATGACCAGTTGCAGGAGACTTATGGCTGGGCATACACGACCACAAAAACAATGATGGATCGGATGGCAGAAAAGGGGTTACTGATCCGTGAATCATTTCATGGCATTTTTCTTTACAAACCACTCATTTCACGACCTGCAGGTTTGGCTCGAATGGTTCAGTTTTTTGCCGATCGAGTGCTGGAGATGGATGTGGGATCGGTAGTATCGCTTTTTGCCCGCAGCAAGACGCTGACCCCTGAAGAAATTGAGGAATTGAATAATCTACTTCAAAAGGATGATCAAGAGGAAAACTAAATGGATTCAAATTTTCTTCAGTTTTTAATAACAGCCGGGGCTTCAATCATTCCATTTCTCTGGCAGAATATGTTATTTGCAGGAATCGTTTTCATCATTATCTGGCTCATGACAATACTATTGAAAAAGAAATCGCCGCGCTGGCAATATGCTCTCTGGTTTCTCGTTTTAACCAGGTTGATACTTCCGCCGAATTTCTCTCATCCTTTTAGTAGCAGGAATCTTGTGGCAAAATTATCAATCTATGAAAAATTTGTTCATTTATTCGATTATTTCAGAGTCGCTCAAAGTTATCATTTAAATCAACAAAATGAATTCCATGGAATATCCGTAGCCGAACAGCCTATTGGTTTAAAACAAAATATTAAAGTCTGGATTTCAGAGAGTTCACACCGAGATCGAATATTTATAGGTTTATTTTTACTATGGTTAAGCGGCGCTTCAATATTTCTTACAATTTATCTGAAAAAATTAACCAAATTTCGTTCGATTATAAAAAAAGCCAATCATATTGAGGATCCGCTCATTCAAAATACGGTGAAGGAATGGTGTGCCCAATTTCATATCAAACGAATTGTGCGAATTGTCAGCTCGGAGGAATATCTTTCTCCATTTACGATGGGGATGTTCAAGCCCGTTGTATACCTGCCCAAAAGCGCCATGGAAAATAACCATCACCTGGAATCGATTATTGCACATGAAATTTGCCATATAAAGCGATACGATAATTTATGGCTCAAACTTCAGAGCCTGTTGCAGATTATATATTTTTTCAACCCCGTTGTCTGGTATGTGAATAGTAAAATCAATCTCGCCCGTGAGTGTATTTGTGACACCATGGTTTTAGCGAGGGAAAAAATTTCCGTAACAAATTATGGAAACGGGATTATGACTATCCTGAAATTGAATCTTTTTGGCGCCGAGGAGATAAATGTGTTGCCGGGTTTTGGCAGCCAAAGAAAAAAATTAATTTACAGAATCAAAAATATAAAAGGAGAAAAGATTATGGGAAAATATCAAACGTTGCTGATTTATTTTACGTTAGCTCTGTTAGGAATATTGGTACTGCCTATGGCGGGGCATGTTCTTAAAAATTCAACTAGCCAGGAACCCAGAAATACTCACTTAAATGCTGCTGAAATCGATGTCGCGCATAACGATGCAATGTCAGAACAAAAAAAGGATATTGTTTTTATGCTACCGCTAAAAGAGGGAAGAGTCACTGCGCGATTCGGAAATATGAAAGATCCTTATAAGCAAAAAATTGTACATCACAACGGAATAGATATTGCGGCTCCAAAAGGGATAGATGTTCATGCTGCTGCAGAGGGAATGGTAATAACCGCTATTTCGGAATATCAAAAAAAGTATAAGGGTCCAGGAAAACATATTTTAATCCGCCATGAAAATGGATTTCTAACATTTTATTCCCATTTAAACGATGTGCTCGTAAAAAAGGGACAGCAGGTAAAAGCTGATGAAATCATTGCTCGTGTTGGCATGACCGGGCTGGCGACTGGACCACATCTTCATTTTGAAATTAGAAAAAATGAAAAGCCACAAAATCCTCAAAAATATATCAATTTTAAAAAGCTGAGAAATGTAAAATAGTGTTATCAACGAATTCTATTAAATTGTAATTGTTGGTCAAATAAAGTCCGCCTAAGAAACCGTTAAAACGGTTTTAAAAATTCGTGTTTTTTAATGAACACCACAATTATTTATAGTGTTCATTCAAAAAAAAGATGACCCTGGTCGTTGTAATGGCTTTTCTTCTGATAGCTAAACTATTATATCAAATTATATATAACTATTTAAATTCCCAAATTTAAACTTAAAAATATAAAGGCGTTGTGAATCATTCTTCATCTTTTTGTGGCTTTGTGATTAAAAATAATGCAGGTTAACCAGCATATTTCAAATATTGTTACTAATCGTATCAAAAAAAGTTAAAAATTTCTTGTTTTTCATTTGACATTTTAGATATGTTTTTGTATATTAGCTGAAATTTAAATTTGATAATTGCAAAAATTGATGCAGGTAGGGATAACTCTCGACCTCATCCTGATTATATCTTCATTAGAATATCGCTTCTAAGCTTTTTCCCGATTCCTATCTGCAAGTTATTAACTTCGTTTTTACCAATCATTCCGCTTAATATTAAGTTCCTAAAATTATTATTCTTACTCAGGGAATCAAATAAATGGATATTAAATTTTTTTTGTTAGCTTGAAAATAGAAAGATACTTAATTTAGAACGTGGGGCGTGAGGTGTAAGCGTGACGCAGGAGCACCCTACGTTTTATGCTCCACGCCCTACATTTTAGTAATATTTCATTAAATCAAAACAATTAGAAGGAGGGAAAAATGGATATTTTCGGTTCTCGAATCTTCAGAAATGAAGTTCACAAAGAACAACACCAACAGCGTATCGAAGCAATAAAAACCTCAACCGAGAGAATTCCCGATGCAGTTGAAACAGCATATATTCCCAGCGGCGCAACAGAGCCAGGCGCCACTCCAAAGTTTCTTATAGCTGGTTTGGGTGGCACCCTGCTGGGAATAATCGCGGCTGTAATTGCGTTTTATCTCGCAGTTGGCGTATTCAAAATCTTTGAAGAAGTTGGCAGATGTTTAATTTGGCTATACTACCCCGGTGTAATTGTTTACTATTTTTGTCCGGTGCTTGTGGCTGTATTTATTGGATTAAGTATCGGATGGGCAGGTAAGTGGGCACGCAGTCGTCGCCCATCACAGGCAGCAATAGTTTCAGTTTTTTGGGCTTTAATCGCAGCAGGTGTGACCTTTTTCTATGTCGAAGATATTATTATCGAGGCAGCTTTTGATTACTGGAATGTCAGGGACTGCCTTTGCGGTGACTCTTTATCTCCTGACCTGATGGAAGGCACAATGGGATGGATCGTAAAAGGATTGATTGTCGTCTTTAACCTGGTCATAGCACCTTTGATTGCCTCTGCTGAGATTGGGGCACAAAAATTTTGTGAAGAGTGCAAAAACTACCTGGAAGAAACTGTAATTGCCAGGGTTTCAATACATAATCTTAAAGACCTACTAATGGGATTGTTAGAGGGTGATGAAGAACGGTTTAATAAACTCAAATTACTACCAGATAAGGAAGCGTGGACTGACAAAGATGAACGATTGGATGTCATCCATGCCACCTGTCCCTGTGAAAAAACTCATTTTATAGAGGTCATGAGTTATTGGGTAGAGGTTACCAAGAAGGGTAAAAAAGAACAGGAATCCCAGGAAAATAGACTGATTTATTCGGAAGAATTTTCTCCTGAACAGTTTAACAAACTAAAATTACTTTTAAAATAGCAACATAAAGGACATATCAAATTAAAAATGAACAACCTGCAGCGAACACAATCATCACGCTTTGTTTATATTTTAGATCTTTTATTTATTATTTTCATTGGTTCTTTGTTACTAGCTGGCATTTTAGCTCCTGTATTTAAAAAATTAGGTTTAGTTACTCAAAGTGAAATTTGCTATCACTTTTTAGCGCCAACCTGTCACCAACTAGCGGATCGGTGTTTCCAATTATTCAATTATCCGTTGGGCATTTGTTCGAGATGCACTGGTATTTATTTCGGAATTCTGTTAATCCGTCTTTTTTATCAAATTAATAGCCAGGGATTCTGCAAGTTCAGATATTTATTCTTGAATCGATTAACAACACCATTAATTTTTTTATCTTTCATTTCACTAACTATTTTTGAATGGCAATTTAGTCAAACCGGTCTTTTCCACAGCTCAAACTGTTCCCGCTTTGTATCTGGAATAGCCTTTGGAATTGGCTGGCTGAGCGGACCACAGTTTCTTATCTATCGATGTATGCGACGCTGTACGGAGAAATTGTTGGTTCAAAAGGGGGTATTGAGATATTTGATGTCAAAATAAATTTGATGTGTAAAACTGAGTTTCATCTTTGGCTTTATTTAATTTTATTGAATTTTTGTTACTTAGCGGCTTCGTGGGGAAAATTTATTCTATTACACCCAAAAACATTGTTATTTTAACAAAACTTTTTTATAAGTCTCACGCAAAGTCGCCAAGCTCGCAAAGGAAAAAATAAGTAGGTTAATTAACTTTGCGTTCTTTG
>SMTZ1_10005798_pt1 | contig 12432 bp, 9 predicted proteins | sample DeeMarSWOR136_30_FD_25667 | JGI IMG/M metagenome (IMG submission 25667) | reverse complement strand
GTCCCTGTGAGGGTCAACGTCTCGGGGTCCACACCTCCCTGGATGGTGGCGTTATCCTCAACCGGTGGCTCTGGAAACTCTCCCCCTCCCGGGAGGGCGATATCGGCGTCACAATCGATATCGGCGCCCGAGGTAATCTGGGCTCCCAGCGTCCTGTCGTTTACCGCGCTCACGGGGATATCGTAGACAATGTAGTACGTCTCCGAGGCTCCGCTCAGGGTTATAGGGCTCGCCGGCGTAAGGGTAACCGTCGCCCCGCTAAACGTCCCCGATGCCCCGGGAACCTCCGTATCCCCGGCATCGAAGCTACCGGGGATGCTTCCGCTGTCATCGTAGAGGCTCACCGTGGCCACATCGGATGTCTTCGCGGTCCCCGTTCGGGTCACCGTGATGCTGTTAACCGTGACGGTATCCAACCCCGGATCCAGGACGATCCTCTCCATTCCCACATTTTGATCGCCCGCATTCACCGTTGCGGGCGCAATTCCGGTTCCCGTAACGGTTAATTTCACGGATATTGCATACTGAATTCGCATCTCCACGGCATCCACAAACCATCTGAAAACATCCTCCCCCAGGACTCGTCCCTTTCCTATAATCCGAAACTGGGCATTATTCACCTTGGTCCAGTCGCTTATGACCGGCGCTGAAAAAGGCCCTTCCGTGGTGAGGCTCTGGGGAGGAGGATCCAATTCAGTGTACCGCTTTGCCAGGTACCAATTCTCCCCGTTGTCCGGGGAATATTCGAGGTCGATGTAGTCGTCAAAGTAACCATTGCCAACATAGTGGGTGAAATAGAACTCAGCCGATTGGAACACCTCCGTCGTATTCCCGCTATCGGCCATGGAAAATGTCCAGTTTTGCAGAAACACACCCCACTTTTCCTTATCGGTCGATTCAGCCGTATTCCCATCGGGGGCCCCATACGCATTGGAGGGATCGGTGATCGTCACGCTGCTTGAGTAGTCCTCGGCATAGAGGTTCTCGATGTCAGCAAAGCAGGTCCCCGGGAGAAGGAGAAGGACTAACCCGAGGGATAGGCCTAAGGCAATGCACAAAAAATGCGTTGGAAGGGTATAGTTATTGCCGGTCATTTGGGTGAAGGACATAGTGAAATCATAAAAAATCGTTAAATTCGGTTTGATATACAGATAGTTACGCAAAATCCGTACCAAATTGTCTCTTTTTGACAGAACTGGCCAAACGGTTGGGTCGAAAAAAGAGCTTCCCTTTAAATCCTTAACATCATAATTGTTTTCGGTATTTCATTACCATCCGAGAGGGGACTTGGGGAATTACCCCCTCCTGGGGCACTGTTGTGCGCCCGAAAAGAGTGCGAATTCCCCGAAAACTTTGCGGTCCCCGAGCCCTATTCCATTTGACTTTCTGGCGGTGAATGTTTAGATTTACAGGCAATTACGTAAATCCAGCATCTCTATTCCGGAGGGTCAGCCTTGGTGATCAAGGCCGTACGGGGATTTAAGGACATCCTCCCCAAGGAAATGCCGAGGTTTCAATTCGTCGAGAGAACGGCCCGGGAGGTCTACGAGAGCTTCGGCTTCTCGGAAATCAAGATCCCCGTCCTTGAACGGACGGAGCTCTTCTCGCGGGGCATCGGGGAGGCGACCGATATCGTGGAAAAGGAGATGTATACTTTCGAGGACCGGAGCGGTGACTCCCTCACCCTCCGTCCCGAGGCCACTGCCTCCATGGCCAGGGCCTACATCGAACATCACCTCTACGCGCGGGACCCCGTGGCAAAGCTCTACTTCATCGGGCCCATGTTCCGATATGAACGCCCCCAAAAGGGGAGATACCGGCAGTTCTATCAGATCGATGTGGAGATCTTCGGCGTAGCACATCCCATGGCCGATGCGGAAGTCATGGTCATGCTGATGGAATTCTTCAAACAGGTGGGCCTGGACGATGTGGAACTCCAGATCAACAGCCTCGGGTGTGAGGAGTGCAGGCCAGGGTATAAGAAGCAGTTGACCCGGGTCCTCCAAAAGAGCGTCTCAAGGTTGTGCGCCGACTGCAAGAGAAGGCTGGAGACCAATCCGCTACGAATCCTCGACTGCAAGGTGGAAACCTGCCAGGAGGTGATCGCTGGGGCTCCCCTGGTCATGGACTTCATCTGCGATAAATGCTCCGCTCACTTCGAAAGGGTTCGAGAATACCTCAAGATCCTCAACACTTCCTTCACCCTCAACCCCAGGATGGTGAGGGGGTTGGACTATTATACCAGGACGGTCTTCGAGGCCGTAACCCCTAGACTCGGTTCGCAGAACGCCGTCACAGCCGGGGGAAGATACGATTATCTTATGAGGGATATAGGGGGGCCCGACATCCCCGGAATCGGCTTTGCCATGGGTATGGAACGAATTGCCCTCCTGATCCCGGAGGAAAAGGAGAAGCGGGGATTCCCGAATCTCTTCATCGCCGCCCTGGGGGAGAGGGCTCAGGCCAAGGCCTTCGAATTGGCCAATCACCTCCACCTCAAGGGGATCAGAGCGGAGATCGATTATGAGGGGAAAAGCCTCAAGGCGCAGATGCGGCGGGCCAATAAATTGAGGGCCCGATATGTCCTTATCATCGGGGAGGATGAACTGAAGGCGGGAAGGGCTGTATTGAGGGATATGGAGAAGAAGGTGCAGGAGGAGATCGACCTGAATGAAGCCGTAGAGGTGGTAATAGGGAGGGATTAGCCGGGATCACTGGGTTGAAAACGGCAAAGCCGAGCTTTGAGCTCGGCTTTGTTATCCTCAGTCAATGTGAGGAAGCTTGCCAAAGATAACTTCTTGCCTGCCTAATGCTTTCTATAAAGGGCAATCATGAACCGGGCACTTTCCGATGAATAGGTAATGGGCTCAATGCGAATGGGAGTCAAGAATCGCGATAGCAATCGGTAGTAGTACCTCATCTCCATATATTCGGGAAGATAATCGATAACCAACAACACTCCCCCATCAACGAGCGCATCTGAAAGCTTTTTTGCAACCTTCCTCATCGAAACGAAGGGAATATAATAGAGCACGTCTCCACATATAATCAGGCCATTCCCCCCCCCGAGGGGATCTCGCTCGATATTGTGAACGGAGAAGGTGAGGTTTTGGCGCTCATGTTCTTTGGCACGCGCGATTGCCTCCGTGGAGATATCCAGGCCCACCACCTCCCTTGAATCCGTGGATAACCCTGAGGTCAATTTTCCATCGCCGCATCCGATGTCCAAAATCCTTCCTTCGGGGGCCAGGGCAAGGGCCTCCTCCCTCAGTTTCCATAGCCAGTTACACAACCCGTCGGAAATCTCGCACCATGGAGCGCGACCCTTCTTGTATCTCCGGTTAAATACAAACGCATTGTACTGGTGATAAAAGGGGAGAAAACGGGCCATATTCTTCCGAAGTTCCAATAGACCCCTCACGATCCTCTTGATCCCCACACGAACTCTCATCGTTCTCGTTTCCGCAAAGGAAATGTGAAATGTTGACTTAGCGGGAAGTTTCTGCTATATTCGCTGCAGCAACTGGGGTATTGCTTACCGGCACTGGGTCTCACTACCGAGATTCGAATACGCGTTGCCCCATATGTACTTCCGGGGGTCCCATCGTCTAGTGGCCTAGGACATCGGCCTCTCACGCCGAAAACACGGGTTCGACTCCCGTTGGGACCACCACATTCCCCTGTGGCCAAAAACGCCGGGGACACCAAGGGTAATTGTTCGCTTCGATTCTCTATCTCTCCGCTCCCCAATAAAGGACCCAAGAAAAGTCACAATTTCTGCTCGCCCGAGCCAAATAGCAAGATAACAGCCGAAAGATCTAGTCGCATTCCCTCCGAATAATTAATACGTGAGCTTTCGGTTCCTACAACCAAGCGGAGCTCCACTGGGAAAACCCCGGCATTCCAGTCGGGCTGGATTAGATGCAATCTCGCTAGATCTTATGACACTGAAGGTCACTCTGATCCGGATTCCAGAGATCTGAGAATAAATTCTGCATACTTCTGATGTCCAGAATTATTCAAATGATCGTTTGGGAGGTCCATATAATCATGGCTATTTAAGAAATTGGGTATGAAAGAGTTGAAGCCCTCAAGAATCTGAAGCTTATGCTCAATGCTATTATTCTCGTTTCTTACTCCTGGATGAGTCAGTGCAAGCGTTGTAAGCATCAGACCTTACTGACCACCAATACCATCTTTCACAAGACCCGAAACCCTCCGAGAGACTGGTTTTGGGCGATCTTTCTGGTGGCCACCCCAACCACGGGTTCCTCTGCGCGTCAGCTCCAATATGATCTGGGTATCTCGTATCCCACGGCTTGAAGCTGGTCGCATAAGATCCGCAAGGCCATGGAAAATCGCGATAATCGCTACACCCTTCAAGGGATGATTGAGCTCAATGATACCTATATCGGTGGCAAGAGAAAGCCCGGCAAACGGGGCCTTGGCTCTCGCAGTAAAGTCTCAGTTCTGGTGGTTGTGGAGTTCCGCCCAAAGGGCTGTGGTCATGTGGCTTTGGGCAAGCTGGAATCATTAACGTGCCGGTGGGCAAAAAGCTTTCTCGATCAGACAGTCCAGCTGGAGACCATCATCCTTTCGGTTAGCTTTTCTATCTATCAGTGCTTGTCCGAGGATCTTAATCTCTATCCCCTAACCGCCTCGACTGGTCAGAGAGCGGTGGAGATCTTCCCCGATGTTCACCGTGTCATTGCTCGGTTGAAAAACTGGATGCGGGGAACTCATTCGCATGTATCGAGCAAACACCTCAATCGCTATCTGGCTCAATTTTCGTATCGCTATAACCCTCGGTTCAAATCACGCCGTGGCACAATCTTTGATCGCCAAGTTACCGCCGGCTGCACTACGAAAACTATTATGTATTAACAATTGATGTAGCTCAAACTCTATAAGTCTTGAATAGAATTACTCATTACGTGTATTGAAATCTTATCAGTTATGTTTATAAACTTGTATATATGCAAATCATCAGCATAAATATAACTCTCATCTGGAAGCAATTCGAGCTGTGCGCGAAAGTAAAGATTAAAAATTAGCCGGAAGGAATTTACGGGCGTTATCGAAGGATATAGGATACTGGTATCAACGTCTGGCAAATAGTACGCGTTCAGTATTTTGAATTTCTCTCTAAGGTCATTTTTAGTTGCCCGTTGCCAGGTAAAGCCCTTCTTACCCCTGCTCAATGGATCTGGACCTTCATCGGATTGGATAACAATAATCGGAGGTCTCTCTGAATCAGCCAGCAGCCTATCAATGAGCATGCGCACCTTGGTGTTGGTAAAGATGAGTTGATCTATATACTTCTCGTCGTTTTGTATCTTCAAAGCTTCCTCTCGAGACCGGAAATTTCCTTCTCGATCAAACACATACGGCCAATGCGGTATGAGCATATGAGCAAAGACAAACGTAGGCTCTTTGATGTCGGGTATTTCAGCAAGTTTGTCAAACTTGTACAGCACCCGTTTCCATTGCAACAACCGTTTATTGAAAATACCGTTCATTCTATTACCAATAAGTGGTCGAAACACCGTAGTTTCATAAAGACACATGGCAAATTCAGAAAAAGGATATAGGTTAATATTCACATCTGCATATTTATTTCTGCTCGTTGCCCCCCACCAGGAACCCAAATGGATATAGGTATACCCTCGCTCCCTTAAAAACCGCCATATGGGATAGTCCTGCACCATCTTATAAAGTGGAATCCAGTTATCAGACTTTTCTCCTATCTCTTCACTAAGGTGATTGAGAAATCCCATGTTTAACGAGGAGGCTATCGAATGGCTGCTCTTTAAATAATTTGCAGTGCTTTCAGTGGCGACATAAAATCCCTTTTGGGATAAGTAATCAACGAATACACTATTATCAAAGTCATACCGTTGCCTCAACGTATCCAAACCACCATATCTATCCAAAATAATATAGTAGATATCGGGAAGCGCTGTTGTATCTACTGAAGTATTTGGAACTGATGATATTGCCCCTTTTTGTATACCAACATCTCCTGTCCACCCTTTCGTGACACTGTACATTCCTATCTTCACTAGCGGCATGGTAATGAGTACAATGCCAATGACATTTGCCATACTGGTAATATTACGCAGCGAATTTTGCATCTTTATGATAAAAAACGTGCCTCCCATAAAGATAATTCCCCAAGCAAGCAAGAGATACCGCCACCTTCCAATAACCAAGCTCCCCACACGCCATCCTCGAATTACTTCAAAAACGTATCCATATGAAAATATTAAGAGCAAACATATCGATACCAATAAGGCTGCCTTTCTTTCATCTCGAAACACCATGTTTACCAATAAGAAAAGGAGAATGGTGCCGCAGATGACCACTGCCGTTGGAAGAAGGATATCAGCAAACAACATCTGCTCTATGTTCTGAGCAAAAAGGAAAAAAACAGGATAAAGAGCAAATAAAAACAGATGTATCATAAACGATTTTTTCATAGTCATAATTTCCGTTTCTCCATCAGGTAAATCGTTCTTTCTGATTTACGGCCCAAAAGATAGAACCCTCCAAAAAAAGCCACCAGTAACCCGCAAAGAACTCAGCCTAATGTCAAGGAAAAAGCCCCAAAGGGCATATTCCTATCTCTTTTTGAATGGGTTTTCCCGGTTTTCTGCAGAATGAAGCTAAGCTGTTTGAGGAAAGCACCAGCGTTTTAACAGCGGCATGAGCCTGGGTTAGATGTCGTCTCTATTACATCTCATGATGCCGTTAGCTAGTGTGATCCAGATTCTAGAGATCTAAGAATAAATTCTGCATACTTCTGATGTCCAGAATTATTCAAATGATCGTTTGGAAGGTCCATATAATCATGGCTATTTAAGAAATTAGGTATGAAAGAGTTGAAGCCTTCAAAAATCTGAAGCTTATGCTCAATGCTATTATTCTCGTTTCTTAGTCCTGGATGAGCTGGTATAAGAAATAGCATAAATCTAGCGCCGCTGTTTTCAGAAATCGTCTTGACTCTCGCTAAAGATCCCTTCACCCGGTAGTGAACGTCACTAAAGTCTTTTCTGAATTGATTATTTTTTTCCTTCGTGGGACCATGAGAATCATTATTGCTAGGGGCGGGATTCTCGAGACTCGGATTCAGGGAATGTATAAGCTGCCACTTGACCCGGGACAACCAAACCCAAAAATATGTTCCTATAACTGATTTCGCAAAAATCTTTCGCATTGTGGTCTTCAGTGTCTCTCGTGAACCCTTGACATACGCCGCACGGTAAGCCGCGTTATTTTTTGCAAACCAGTAATCATAAGCGTCTTGTGGAGACATGAAATTACCATTTTCGTCAAATGCATAAAGCCAACCTGCGTTTGTGATATGATATATATTTCTGTGCGGCAACATGGGAGGAGGCGGTTTAAGATCATTTCCCATATAAAACATAACTGCAACAATATCTGGCTTAAGTAAGGGAATATATTTCTCCGCTATATACACATACTGGTTCAGCCCCGTGCCCGGAATTCCGGTATTAAAGGTTAAGTACCCTCGCCGAGCTACGATATCAACAAAACAGTTCGTTATTGGCTTTGCGCTGGCACCCCATGTAAATGAATCCCCCAGAAACAGTATTTTTGTACGTGTGGTCTCGTACTGTTTGAACTCTATACTTCGAAAACCATCTGAGTTGATCTGATATTCTGCTGGCCATCGATAGTCTCGATCAGCCTTAAATACACCCTCATCGTCTGTAAGGAAGCTCTGGCGAATCTCCAATTGTTTTACACACTTGAATGTTCGGTTTGAATAACGAGGAACATAACCTGCTATTCTACCACTAAGTCGCAACGCTAACTCGGCGGCAAAAAGACTGAAGAAGATGCTGATGAGGACGAGCGTCAGATCGTAAAGATACAGGTGCAGAGATAACCTTTTCTGCTGTTTACTATCTTGCATTTTTCGTAATTATGATTTTCCCCTGTATCATGGAATTCGGGAACGTAACCGAGACGCTGAACTCCAAGGTGTTACCACATCCGTTCTAGAGTTTATAAGAGTAACACCTGAGGCTAATCTAAACCAATTCGGTCCCCACCATAGCGTGAACTACAATAACGAATTCGCCATCTCGAGTAATTGTGACAACATAATATTCGCTCCTAGCTCATTACCTCCGTCATTCCAGTCAGTATCCCTCACTATGTAAAGACAGTTCATGCATAATGCTACTACCGACTCAACATGTCTTCCGTAATTAGATCTCCAATAGTGCTGACAATTATTCTATATCCTTCTGCGTTAACATGACAGCAATCATCATTGTAAAGAACATCTTCAATTTCAGCGAATATCATAGTGAGGTCATGAAATTTGACACCCACACGAACTAACTCAGCACCGTACTGTCTTAAAAAGGGATAACCCTTAATGACACCTAACCTATAGATATGGTTATCGTTTATTGCTATCACTCTTTCTTCTTCCCCCATGGGTTTTGACGCTTCAACGTATTGATTAGGCTGAAGAAAATGGTAATACCTAATATTATTTGCCTGACAGATTAGATGCATTTGAAACGAACTGTGTTTCCAGATAGTCGCCAAGTAGCCATAGAGAACATCATCATTTAGGAATGCATACTGAGGTCCGGTTACTACGTATGCGTTGGCGACTTTACGATCATGTTTAAGGGCTAACAATGCCATTATTTTTTTTGATTCCAACAGTCGATCTACTGCTTTCCATAATAAGCAGAACGCAACACTGTAATATAGTCGTGTTTTTTCAAATAGCCCCGCCCATTTTTCCCTTTTCTGGTCCAGTGCCACTAATCGGGCAATCTGCATCACTGCTTTTTGGTCGCTAGCAGCTGCAACCCTGAAATACCATCCACGAGGATAAATTGGGAACACATTTTTGGAAATGTTCTCTGATGAAGGCAAAGCAACTTCATTGAAACCATCTATGTTAATGACAAGATCAAATTTTGCACCTAGAGACAGCAAATAGGTGAGAGCCAGTAATTGCTGTGGTTGTTTGTATCCGCCCATTGCTAAGTTCACCACGACAATCTCCTTGCCCGTAGCTTTTAGTACGTTGATCAAACTATCTCTTCCATGCCTATATGTTCCCTCAGCAAAGGAGCCACCAAAAATTCCGACAATTAGTCTGTTCTTCGTCCGGGAATTTATCGGGTTAACATCACCGGGGAATCCAAAATCCGAAATGTTATTATTTCTTTTTGGATCTTGGACAAATCCAAGGTAAGGGTGGATCACTTCAACTACGTTTCCAAATCGCATCTCCGAGTTTCTGATCTGTTTGTCTGCAAACCCGGTGATATTGACATTGTTGCTAATATGCGAGATATCTGATTCGTATTTCGAGCGCGGAAATATCCTCTTCCTAACGATGCAATACATCGTGAACGCTCCGGCTTCTACAAAAAGCAATGCGAGCAAAATCAAAACGCATGTAAATATGATTTTTTTGTTTCGGGAGAACCTATTCATTTTTTGTTCCCACTGAGATTTCTGAAAACAATATCCCTTCAATGAGTAACGACCATCAGGAGAGACAGCTGCCCTTCGTCATCGCAGTACGTTGGGGCGAGATATTGGCAACAACTGACCCAAATTGAAAGCTCCTGAAATTGGATGCGGAAGCAAGAAAATACACATTCGCCCCTGCATTGACACGAAACCCGTCAAACCTTAATCTCCTCCTATGATCAGGTTACAGACCATTGTCACAAAAAGCTGAACAATCTGCACGCTACAAGAGAACGCAATATTTATCAGCCACCTTGGGCAAGGCACTACACAAGAGGAAACGATCAGCGATGTCTCCGACATAGTCGATCCAATTACGTGGGCCCAACCTCCGATAGTGACCCGAATCTTATATTAGAGCATCACAGGGCTCATAGAAGGCCTCAATACAAGAGGCCATGGGCATTATCACGATAGAGGGGAATCCTCGCCAGAAAACCAGATCAACCTTCAACCCCAGTGCGAACAAACCTCTCTTCGATCACAGCACTGCTAACCCGTGAGCAAGCCCGGTTTTCTGTTAGAACAACGCGTAGATAAACGGAGCCAGAGCACTGCCTTCGGTAAGAATGATGAGCGCTCCCAACAGGAGCATGATGAAAACGATGGGACCCAACCAGTACTTCTTCCTTACCCTCATGAACTGCCAGAACTCCGCTGCGATGGAGAGTTTGCTCATCCTTATCTCCTTTTCCCTAAAACATTTTCTCGTAGCTTTCCCTTGGGAATTCCCTCCGGGGCCTCTTCATCCAGTACGATGTGACATCCCCATCATGCTTGAGCCGAAGCGGATCCCTACCCAAAGCCCTCATCACGAGGGCTACCGGGGTAAAAACGAGATAGTACATAAGTGCCAAGATGAGATGGGTCATGAAAAAACCCATGAGGAACGATATTCCCATCCATCCCCTGTGGATTGGCCCCAACAGTCCCGGTTTCAACAAACCCATTGAGAGGATCACCATTCCAACGACCCACAAGAGGAAACCCGTTTCACCCTTGCGCCATAGGACAAGCCCCCCCAGAAATCCCAAGGCACAGGATAGGGTAAAAGCGAAGGTTCGAAGTTCCTTATCAGCACTGTTGCTAGTGTTCATCATTTCTCCCTTTTCCATCGCTATGGCTTAATCCAATTCGAATTCCCTTCGCCAGTCTATGTCCCTCTCGAGGGGCTTTTGCTCCCTTTTGTCCAGGATGTAATTTCCCATCGCCAGGTAATCCATCTCGGTTCGCATGAAGCAGGTATAGGCATCCAGGGGGGAGCAGACAATGGGCTCTCCTCGAACATTGAACGAGGTGTTCACAATCACGGGACAACCAGTCAGTTCGTAAAAAGCCCTTATCATCTTGTGGTAGAGAGGATTGGTCGCCTCGTGAACCGTCTGGAGGCGTGCGGAGTAGTCCACATGGGTAATGGCGGGAATTTCCGACCGAACGACCTTCAACTTATCGATGCCCCAGAGCTGCTGCTCCGCCTCGGTCATGCCCCTCCTCCTCTCGGGTTTTACGTAGGCGACCAGAAGCATATAGGGACTTGGTCGATCGACTTCAAAATAATCGGACACGTATTCGTTGAGAATCGATGGGGCAAAGGGGCGAAAGCTCTCGCGAAACTTGATCTTGAGGTTCATCACTGATTGCATCTTGGGGGAACGGGCGTCCCCGATGATGCTCCGAGAGCCCAAGGCCCTAGGACCGAACTCCATTCGTCCTTGAAACCACCCCACGACTTTCTCCTGAGCGATCAAATCGGCAATGCTGCTGGGAAGCTCATCATAGGGGACCTCCCGGTGCGGGATACCGTTGCCTTCCAAGAATTCCTTGATCTCGTCGGATGTATACGAAGGCCCCAGAAAGGAACCCCCCTGAAAGTCTCCACTCCCACTCACGACGCGCTCATTATCGAGGTACTGGTGCCATGTAAAGAGGGCAGCTCCCAAGGCCCCTCCTGCGTCACCGGCAGCCGGTTGAATCCAAATATCCTCAAAAGGACCCTCCCTGAGAATTCTTCCATTTCCCACGCAGTTCAGGGCGACTCCACCGGCAAGGCAGAGGTATTTCTCACCGGTGACCTTATGGATATGCCGAGCACTGCGGAGCATAACCTCCTCCGTGACTACCTGGATTGACCTGGCAAGGTCCATCTCCTTTTGCGTAACGAGAGACTCCGGTTTGCGGGGCGGACCACCGAATAATCGAGCAAACTTTCCGTTGGTCATCGTCAGGCCGACACAGTAATCGAAATATTCCAGATTGAGCTTGTACGAGCCATCCTCCTTGAGGTCTATGAGCTCATTGAGAATGGCATCGACGTATTTCGGTTCACCGTAGGGGGCCAAGCCCATAACCTTGTATTCCCCCGAGTTGACTTTAAACCCCGTGTAGTAGGTGAAGGCGGAATAGAGCAGGCCGAGGGAATGGGGGAAGTGGATCTCGGAGTCAATCTCTAGCCTGTTATCATGTCCAACTCCGAAGCTGGTGGTTGTCCATTCTCCGACTCCGTCCATGGTCAGAAAGGCAGCCCGGCTGAAAGGAGAAGGGAAGAAGGCGCTTGCCGCGTGGGATTCGTGATGTTCTGGATAGATGATTTTCCCCCCATACCCCGTCTCCGTTTTGATCAAATCCGGTATCCACAGTTTCTGCTTGATCCAGACGGGGATGGACTTCCAAAATGACCTGATCCCAATGGGCGCATAGCACAAGTACGTTTCCAATAACCGTTCGAATTTAATGAAGGGCTTATCGTAGAATGCGATGTAATCCAGATCTTTGCCCTCGATACCAGCTGAATCGAGACAATACCGAATGGCGTTGGTGGGAAATCTGAAATCATGCTTCTTCCGGGTGAACCGTTCCTCCTGCACCGCGGACACGATCTCCCCATCCCGGACGAGG
>SMTZ1_10005795_pt1 | contig 12433 bp, 10 predicted proteins | sample DeeMarSWOR136_30_FD_25667 | JGI IMG/M metagenome (IMG submission 25667) | reverse complement strand
ACGTGGAGTGCATGCGGGACAGCTTGGCCCCGTTGGGCACACGGTATCAGAACTTCTGGAACAACGGCGTCACGCAGACCCACGGCGGTCACCTCACCATCGGGACGGGGATCTGGCAGCTGCTGCCCAACAGTACCACCTCCTTCGGTATCTGCGAAGGGGATGATACAGAAGACAACATCAGCACCGAGCCCGATAAGCCGACGTTCTTCGAGTACTACAACAAGGCGAACAGCTACCACCCCGACAGCAACAAGACGTTCTATGTGGGGGGCAAGACCTGGAGAGACACGATCGCCTGTAGCGTGGATCCGGAGTTCGGCAGAAGTGTCGGTGGTAGAGTGGTGATCTATCCCCAAGACGAGACGGCGCCAGCTGATACAGCGACGTACAGGGTGCTGATCAACACGCTCAGCACGTATCACCCGCACCTTGTCCTGGTCAACTTCAAGGATGTGGATCGCTACGGGCATTGGGCTGACCCAGATGACGAAAGAGGTGAGCCGAGCGACTACTATCGGGCGATTGTGGTAGCGGATAGTCTTGTGTGGAACCTGTGGAAGTGGCTAGATGCCGAATGGAATACCTTCTACAAGGGCAAGACGACGCTCATCGTGACCACCGACCACGGGCGCCACGATGACGATCATGGTGGCTTCTATCACCACGGCGGCATCTGCCACGGCTGTCGACACCTGTTCCTGATCGCGGTCGGGCCGGATACACCCGAGGAAACCGTGGTTACGCGCTACGCCTATCAGATCGACATCTGCCCGACGGTGGGGGAGCTTCTCGGGTTCTACTACCCGCATGCTCGGGGGAGTGCGTTGAGCGAGATGCTCGAGTTCGAGCCCAGCCATCAGACGGGCACCAACTACGGCGCCGGGCAGGACGATGTGCGCATCACTTCCACGGATTCGATCTCGGTCAGTCCGAAGATCGCCAGCTCCGCAACCGGGGATACCCTGCACGTCGTCTACGCGGACAAGTCGGATGGCGAGTTCGAGATCATGTATGCGTACAGCACCAATTCGGGCAGCGACTGGAGCTCGCCCGCTCAGATCAGCACCGATACCGCGATCGATGCCCAGGTGCCTTCAATCTGCATGATTGGCCAGGACGTACACACCGTCTGGATGGAGAGCCGGCTCCATAAAGATGGGCAGGCCGATTCGGTGCCTCGATGGTACCTATGCCACAGCAGGACGACCGATTGCGGGGGACACTGGAGTAATGTAATCCCGGTTGCATCCAGCAAGTACGAGAGGGTTCCTGTCAGAGAGAAGCCCTCCTGGACGATCTGGGATCCATCGATCAACTACGATGGTGGGAACAAGATGTGTGCCGCCGCTCTATACGGGATCGCACGGAACAAGAACCGGATCGTCTCCTTCTACAGCACCAACGGTGGTGCGCATTGGGACACGAGCTGGGTCGATACTCTTGCGTGGGTTCCCCAGCATCTCGATCTGGCCTCCGAGTCATATCAGAACGACGATTGGGGATTTGCCGCCTGGTGTGATCTCGATACGCTGGCCACCGGTCTTAAGGGGTACGCGTGGTACATCAAGTTCAACCGGAGCAGCAATGGAGGAGCTTACTGGTTTGATCTGAGAGATCTCCACAAGGACTCGACCTATGTTGCGGATCCCACCGTTGCGACCGATCTTCCCTATGTGGTGGTCTCCTGGGCGCTGTGGGACGGCGACAACGCGAAGTGGCAGACCTACTGCGGCCGGAGCGAGGACGTTGGTGACCACTGGGAGGACGAGGCCGTGCTATCCAGTGATAGCACGGCAATCGACCCAGAGTTAATCTTTGCCAGTGACAATAACTTCTACGATTTCTGGGCCGAGTACGATAGGTCCGGTACCCCTGTGGATGCCCATATCGTCTATCGCTATAGCACAGACGGGGGAGAGCATTGGAGCTCCAACCAATACAGGCTCTCGGACGGGCAGAGCTATTCGCTCCGCCCCCACGCCTGCAAGCACAAGGGGGTGGTGTGGGAGGACTACCGCCACGGCACCTGGGAGATCTACTTCGATTCGCCGTAACGGTCAGAACAAGTGGAGGGGAGGAGGCTTGCTTCCTCCCCTCTGCGCCGAAGTGAAGGACAGACCTATGATAATTCACAATTCTCTGTCGCGTTTGAGGAGTGGGTGGGGATGTCTATTGCTACTGGTCCCGACAGCCCTGCTCTGCGCTCCGCTCGTGTCCGGCGCCACCGAAATCGTGCCGGAGCTCCACCTCGGCCGGGAAGGTCTGTGGGATACTCGGTCGGAATACACTTCGGCCCGGTCTGAGCCTGTCTTGCCGACATCCTCCGAGCCGTGTCTGCCCCTCGACACTCTTGAGCTCATCCGCATCGCCTGGGCGCCTGGTGACGGTGGTGGACTGCTCACCATCGGCGACACCGATCAGGACAGTCTGTGGGAGTTGTTGGTGCCTCTGTCATACGGCTACACCCGTATCTTCGAGAACGATGGGTATGACATCTACACTCTCCAGCACACCTTCATGATCCAGCCGAACATCATTCCCTGGGACAGCGGCGACGCAGACGGAGACGGGCTGCCCGACATCGCTGCCCAAGGCAACTCTTATTACGCACAGTTGTGGGAGAGCCCGACACCCAACAGTCACCCGTCCCAGCTGGTCTGGCAGTCACCCCATATCAGCAATGTCCACCAACAGCAGCGGATCGTCGATCTTGACCAGGATGGGAAGAATGAGATCCTGCTCAATCGGGACGGGTTGGGTGGAGACGGCGATGTCGTGGTCTTTGAGTGCAGGGGGGATAACAGCTTCGAGTATGTGTATGGCTCGCACACGAGCGGCCAGAACCTGGGGTCGTTTGCCGTGGGGGACTTCGACCAGGATGGATGGATGGAGTTTGCGGTGGGGGATACCCATGGGCGGGTGTTCGTGTATGAGTGCAGGGGGGACGACAGCTACCATAAGGTTGCGACGCTCTACACCGGCGTCTGGAACAGCTATTACGCCGTCGAGGCCCACGACATGGACAGCAACGGTCGGTGGGAGTTCGTCGTGGGAGGAGACATCAACGCCTCATGGCTGGGGAACAAGTATACGATCTTTGAGGCAGTTGGCGACAACACCTATGCGGTCGTCGACAGCATCAAGATCATCAATGGCTGGCATGGCAGCGCCTATTGCGCCGTGGGAGATGTTGATAGTGACGGTATCGGGGAGTTCGTGGGTTCCAATTACGGGGAACTCCGGGTATACGAAGCAGTCGATGTGGGAACATATGTGCCAATAGCCTACTACCCGCAACCACCTGACACTTTAGTGGCCAGCCTTCACGCTCACGACCTGAATCGCAACGGCTACGACGAAATAGTCTGGGCTGGGCTGGGGAATTGGTCATTGAGCCTCATTCTGGAGGACCGCCGAGCCTACGGCTACTTCGAGCTCGATATCGCTACCAACGGAACGGTCATCCCCCAGGGCGGAACACTCTGCTACGACGGCATGCTCGTCAATCTCGAGGCGACGCCTGAGACGGTCGATGTCTGGACCGAGGTGCTCCTGCCGGGCGGCGAGCCTTTCGCGAAAAACCCCGTGCTCGGACCAATCCGCGTGACGCTAGCTCCCAATGATACGCTGATCGCCCATCCATCGCACCATATCCCGATGGCAGCTCCCCCGGGCGAATACACCTATATGGGCTTCGTATCGAGTTCATATCCGCTCCCGATTCTTGCGGCGGACACGCTTTACTTCACCGTGGTGCCGCCGTAGTCAGAGTCAATTGGCGTGCACTGAAGAGCCCGCTCTTCCAGGCCGAAGGGCGGGCGCTTTCTTGGATCTAGGTCGGCTTGAGGCGGCTGCTTGCGCGGACCAAGAATACGTGGAAATCCCGACACCGGGGCTAGAATCGTGTACGGTCGGTCCCTCTGGGGTTCAGAGTGGCGAGAGCACCATGCTTATGCGCACGCGGTAACCTCGAAAAATACGCGCACCTCTGGCAAATGGGCCACCGCATCCATGGTCCCACCGCATCGGCGAGCACATGCCGGGGTGCGCAGATGAAAAGGCAGTGCACGCCCTGCCGTGGGCAATCTGGTTAGCTCTTTTCCCATTCCTGGGTAGCAGACTACCCAAATAGGCCCCTGAATCGTCTCTTCTTCCGCTCGCACGCCTCTCGGCGTCATCGCATAACATACTGCACTGTTTTGTGTTACGGCCCTACACACCCGGATGCATGATCTCCCGTTCAGTTGGCACGGAGATTGCTGTATACATACAACTGCGAGGCGCGCGTGAAAGCGTCCACCCTCCCTCACGCGTGCCTCGTGCTTTTTGTGCCACTCCTCTCTATCGCCTCTCGTCGAATTCCGCGCTACCCCAGACGGGTCAGCCTTGGTGGCCTCTGCCGTAGGTCTCCGGGCGATCGCCCACGCAGGCAGGACAGCTCACCACGCCATCGTCTCCAGATGTTTGCACAGTTGTGTCATTGTCCGGAATTTCGTGAGTATCAGACTCGTCTTCAGCCCACAACAGATCTGCTTCACCGCCCGCGGCTGCCTGGCATAGTGCTTTGAGCCGCCGAGTGATTCATAGAAGAGTCGTATCACATCACAGATATCGGACCGTTTGTTCTCGGTCTTCGGAGCGTCCAGGTGAAAAAGGTCCATCAGCTTCAGATCGAACCCCACGCCTCGGCGATTTATTATGACATTGTCTGAGTGTATATCGCCGTGATATTCGTTGGCGCGATGGACCTCCTCCATGCCCCTGGCCAGGGCATACAGAAGATGTAGAGCCTCGAAGTAACTGAGCCTCTTGCCCGGGAGGCGGCTCAGGAAATCGGAGAGCAGGTCGCCCTCGACATACTCGGAGATGAGAACCGTTATCCGCTCTTTCCGGAATCTGATGACCTCCTCAGTGTGGTACTGGATCAACAGCGCGCAGTGGCGGAGCTTGTGCAGTTTCTTAGCGTAAAGCCTCGAAGTCCGGTTGCCGATGTTTCTGTGAGGATAGAACAGCTTCGCAGCTCTCTCTATCCCGGTACGAGTCTCGACAACTCGATAGACCTCCCCCTCCCACCCCGACCCGAGCTTGGAGATGACGCGGTACTTCCCTGCGATAACTCTGCCCGGCTCCAGATCGAACGATTCGATCTTCATGTTGCACACCCCTGAGCGAGTGCCGACTCTCTTCTATCATTGCGAACGGGCGAACGCCCGCCCCGGGCACCCGACCCGCAGAATCACATGCTTTCTGAACGGACTTCACGCCTCCTCGAATCCGGCTCAGCGGCCGGTTCAGGTCCACCCTCCTTACGCCCTCCCCCGCCCCCTGCTGATCCCAGTTTGTGCGACTTGATGTGCAATCGGATGTCGATCCATATCTTCGCAACCACAAGGATCAACAACAGGGGGATCGGCGAGCCGAGCAATACGATCGGGATGGCTCCAGCAATAATCGCCACATGAAGGAGCACGATCCGTTTGTATGGCTGGCTCATCAGCTCGCCGATGCTGAGAGAGAGATATTCCTTGCCCACGAGATAGTTCTGGACGAACGATACGCCGTGACTCAGAACGAGACCGATAACAGGCCATTCCATACCGTATGGGCGGCTCCGCCAGAGCTGGGCCAGCACGGCAACCAGCAACTGCACGAATATGAAAGGACCCGGCCACGTCGGACCCGGGGAGAATGACTCCAGCCCGTCCCCGAGACCGAAGAAGAAAAGAAGAAACAGTCCATGGACTGCACAGAATCCTCCGAAGTGGATGGAGAAGAAGGGTATTGCGAACAATTTGGTGAGATGGAGGATCGGCCGGTCAACTTTCACCATCGCGATCTTTACGATGTTGTACGCCCCGATGATCACATTCTCCGTCCAGTAGAGCAGGACTATGACCGTTGCGTCCCAATCGAGTACCAGGATCCCGGCCAGCGGCACGCAATTCACCGCCGTGAGAGCCACCACCGAGAGCACAAGCTTTGGCAGTCCCATATTCTGTCCACCGCACCGCTCGAACACGCCGAGCCGGGCGATCCTAGCTATGCAGTCTCCTCAACAGCCAGGCCATGTTTCCACCCAGAGTCTTCATCGTGGCCATGCCTTCACCGTCCTGTTCCACCTCACCCTTGTTCCGACCCACCCCCACGTTCCAGTAGCTGGAACCGGGCACGATCATCTGACTTATGAGGAAGAAGTGATTGATGGAGTTGAAGGCGTGTATGCTCCCTGCCCGCCGCACGGCCACGACCGCCGCGCCAACCTTTCGTCTGAACATATCTCCGTTGGCCTTTGCCACAAGCCCGGCGCGGTCGATCAACGCCTTCATCTCGGCGCTCACATTGGCGAAATAGGTGGGTGACCCCAGAATGATCCCGTCCGAGGCGAGCATCTTCTCGATGCATTCGTTCAGCGCGTCGTCATTCACCGAGCAACGCCGGTCTCTATTCTCGAAGCACTTATAGCATGCCCTGCACCCCCGGATGCTCGTGCCGGCGAGTTGAACCAGCTCAGTTTCAATCCCCTCCTTTTCCAATTCGCCGAGCACGGCCTTGAGCAGGGTGGCGGTATTCCCGTCTTTTCGTCCACTGGCATTGAAAGCGGTGACCTTCATGTAACATTCCTTCCGGGGCAATTGGTTTTCGGATTTTCACAGCTCACAGATCGGCGCCGCGCAGGGCGCAGAGGATCTAGAACTTGTCCATTGCCGCTCTCAGCTGTTCGCGGGCCCCCTCAGAATACCAGCGCTCTATGAACAGCGCCATCTTCTGGTCCAGGCGAGCGCGCACCTGCGTCTCGACCGGCTCAACCCGATTCCGCTTGATCATGGCGAATGCCTCTCGGGGCGACGAGCTCAACAGCCCGATCTTCTCGATCGAGGCCGGCACCACTCGTTCCAGCGGCAACACCCGATCTGCCAGGCCGAGCTGAAGAGACGTATCGGGTGGGTAGAATTCTCCGCTCTCCATGATCTCACGCGCATTCCGCACGCCGACCGTGTACCGGAGTATACAGTCCGCCACGTAGGGCACGGGAACTCCGAGCTTGATCTCGTTCATCCCCATCAGCCTTCTGCCTTCCGCCACAAACCGGTAGTCACAACAGAGCGCCAGTATGCACCCTCCGGCAACTGCATGCCCCGCTATTGCTGCCACGGTCGGAATGGACAGCGTATAGAGGGTGAGGCAGAGTTGATTGAATGCCCGATAGAAGACCTCGAATTCGTTCCTCGCAAGCGGAAAAAGCTCCGGGATGTCAAGACCTATTGAAAAGAACTTATCATTGGAGCCGGTGAGCACAATGCCGCGTGCCTTCGGATCGCGTTCCAATGCCACAAGAGCCGCGGCCAGCTCGTTCACGAGCTCCAGATTGAGTGGATTAGTGACGCCTCGATTCAGCCTGACCACCGCTGCTTCATCGATATGGTCGACCGAAATCACCGTCAACTCTCTACCCTCCCACCACCCTCACCGGATAGCCAGTCACCGGACCGCCGAAAGCCTGCAAATCGAGCGACCGAGGCGGAGCTAATTCGGATCTGAGATTGCGCGCCCTCCGCACCGGCACCACCGAAAGCTCAGGTGAGATCGTTCCATAGCCGGGATGCCCTGTCATATGAGGGACGTTCGATAACATACCGATGGCACTGCATCCCGAAGTACTCTCTCTGCTCGATGAAGTTCATTCCCAGCTTCTCCAGTACCCTCTGGGAAGCTTTGTTCTCCGGATGCACGATGCCTACCACGCACTCCAATCCGAGATCCTCGAAACCGTACCGCAAGCTGGCTCGGCCGGCTTCAGTGGCGAAGCCCTCTCCCCAGTATCTCTTCCCCAGTATAAAGTCCACCTCGACTTCTCCCGTATCCACTAGATACTGCAAGCCGCACCTTCCCATCAGCTCCCTTCCCGACCGCGATTCCACCGCCCATAATCCATAGCCACGTTCTTCCCAGTGTTCGAGCAGCCCGGTGACCATCTTCTCGACCCTATCCCGCGACGGAGGATCGACCTTGGGAAAGTAACGCAGCACATCCCTTTCGCTCAGAAGCCGATGCAAGCGTGTAATGTCCTCTTCAGTGAAGGCCCGGAGAATGAGCCGAGGCGTAGTCATCGCAGGTGGGGCCGTTCTCACTGTCATGCCCTTCCACGAGTTCGATCCAGCGCCGCGAAACGCCGGATCATCAGCCGCGCGCGCTCACCGGGCCTGCACTCACAATAGACGATCCTGCCGGGCCAGCTGAGTGGCCCCTTGGACGGCGACGAAATCTAGTCGCCCCCTTCGTACTTGAAGGACACCTTCACCTTTGCACGGTAAGCTTCGATCTTACCATCCTTGAGTTGCACATCAAGTTGAGATATCTCGGCCACTCGAAGATCGCGCAATGTCTTGGCGGCTTTGTCGATGGCGGTTGCAGCAGCCCTCTCCCAAGAGTCGCTGCTCGTGCCCACCAACTCAACGACTTTGTACACACTCTCAGCCATGGCGCCCTCCTCTCTCCTTCGATTTGACAGACAAGCCTCAGCATCTAGACCGTCTAACGAATAGCGATCCGCCCGGCGGCGCGAGCGCAGACAGCCTTTGTAACCACGGACCCGGCCGCAAAATGTGCGTGGCCGGGGACGGGTGCCGCGCTCGAGGCAGGTCAGATGCACGGTGTTGTGGGCCGCGCGGTCATTCGGCAGAGAGAGCGCTCTACCCCAGACCCCGCAACTGCGCGAGTGCCACATGCAGGACGGAGGCCGACCTCGAGAACGCATCCGCGTCTCGTGGCGATAGCTTCGCCTCCAGCACACGCTCAACACCCATCTGTCCGACAACACTCGGCACCCCGAGACTCACCTGCTCCTGACCGTACTCGCCCTCGAGAACCGCCGAAACCGTAAGCACCCTCTTCTCATTTCGCAGAATAGCAGCGACTATCAGCACCAGGGCCAGCCCGACAGCGAAATACGTCGCACCCTTGTAATCTATGATGTGATAGGCCGACCTCTTCACCGACTCCTCTATCTCCCGATGCGTCTGTTCCCAATCCTCGCAGCGGCCGCAGCCGGGACAATATTCCTCGATCGGTATGCCGGCGAGATGGGATATCGACCAGGCCGGTACCTCGCTATCACCGTGCTCACCGAGAACGTATGCGTGCACATTGTGTACGTCTACCCCACAGATCTGACTAAGCTTGTGGCGAAAACGCGCGCTATCGAGCACAGTGCCGGACCCGATCACCCGCCCACGAGGCCAGCCAGACCGTTCGTGAGCCACATACGTCAAGATATCGACAGGGTTACTCACCACCACGATCACAGCATGCGAACGCTGCTCGACAATGTCGTCTACTATCCGCTCAATGATTGCGACATTTCTCTGAAGTAGATCAAGGCGCGATTCTCCGGACCGCTGCTTGGCTCCGGCTGTGATGACGACTACGTGGGCATCCTCGTAGTCCCCCTTTTCCCCCTCACGTATCCTGACTGAAGGAAAGAACGCCTGTCCGTGTGCCAGATCGAGCACCTGTCCCATGACCAACTTGTCATCCAGGTCAATCAAGGCGATATCGTCAGCCAGACCATTCTGAGCAAGAGCATAGGCAAATGTCGAGCCGACTGCTCCTGCCCCGACGATGACCACCTTCCGCGACACCCACTGTTCGACATTCATCTCGATTTCCTCGTGATGAACTGCTTATGCGCCGCTCGCGTAACTTCATAGATGGACCCACACCGCCAACGAACGCAATCAGGGTCCAGGGAAGGCCACTGGCCTCCCCTGAGTCGCTCGGATCCCGTGATCATGCGCTGCCCCACCTCCTCTCCGTCTCGACTCCGGATCGAGCCCGCGCTGTTCCTGAGCAGACCCCTGTTCCCAATCACTCTCTATGTCGTTTCCGCGCGAGCATCATCACAGCATCTTGAGTCTCTCGCGGGCGACAGCAGCCTCGTCGCTGCGAGGATGCTCTGCCACCACCCTCTCCAGGTAGCGCCTCGCCTGCTCCACGTTACCGCGATCCAGGTGACAGAGCGCCACCCTCAGCAAGGCGCCCGCGATTCTATCCGGCTCAGAAGCGGAGCGCTCCACCTCGAGAAACGCCTCGATAGCCCTATCCGGCTGATCGAGGGCGTAGTAGCACTCGCCTATCCAGTATCGCGCCTCATCGACAAGCTCCCCAGCGGGGTATCTGTCGAGATAAGCGCGGAACCCGAGCAGAGCGAGATCGTAGTTGCCGCGGGTCATATCGATGTATGCGCTGTCGTACAGCTCCCGATCCCCGCTCGCAGTCCCGGGGCGCGCGCTATTCTGTGTATCACCTTCCGGACGCAGTCCTTCGAGATTTCCCAGAATCCTCGACAGGCGATATCGATTCAGTTCGAGCTTGCCCTCGATTATCTCCAGTCTGTCCGCCAGCGCAGCCAGCTCTCCCGCCAACCCGACACGGAGCTCTGCGATCTCGTCGAGTGTCACCCCGAGGAGGCTATCGCTCCGCGCGGCCTGCTCCCGCAGCTCGATCTGTCCCGCCTCCATGCGACCGAGCCTGTCGCGGAAGCCGACAACCTCACCCCGCGTCGCGCACCCCACTCCAGCCGCGATCCATGCCACAGACAGCGACGCGAGGGCAGTCCACACCATGACTGAGCGTGTAGACAGGCCTCTCGCCCGCCGGGCGCGAGACCTCCCTCGCTGGCAACCAGACCAGACCGATCGAATGCCGGCGCAGCAACGCTCAAGCTCGTCACGGGACCGTCCCGCTGGACAGAGACACATGGCACCGCCTCCATCGCCGCCTATCGGAGTCAGGCCTCGAGAGGCAGCGGCTCATTCCTGCGCAATGAGATGCTGTCTGGCCCCGAACAGCATTTCGAGATGAGCCTTCTCCTCCTGGACGAGGCGCGCGAATGCCTGTCTGCCTCCGGCATGGGCGGTCTGCTCAGCCATCGTCGTGTAGTACTTGATGGAATTCTTCTCCGCCTCTATCCCGATCTGAATCGCCTCCAGATCGTCCTCCACACGCTCCGCCCCGGCACCGCCGCGTTCTCCGGGGAAGATCTCGGGCCGCTCGATACTCCGGAGATAAGCCTCGATCAGCTCGTTGTCTGACCATCCCCAATCCCCTGACTCCAGTGCCGGCCGGATCTCCCGTTCGAGCGTCTCCAGGTGCTGGCGCTCGTCTTTCGCCAGGCCGCGGAACAGCTCTCTCGCCTCGCGCGATGCGGCGCGCTCGGCCGCGTGTGTATAGAACTCGAGGCCGTCCTGCTCGATCCCGATGGCGATCTTCAGGGCCTCGGCACCGCTCCAACTTTGCTCTGGCATAGATCCTCTCCTCATGAGAGATGAAGCGCCCGAAGCGCCTTTCCCGCCTGCCGATCTCTACATCGGGCAGGCGGCCGATCAGGCGCGTTCGCGGGTGTAGTTGAGGAGCCCGCCCGCCATGACGATCTCGCACTGGCGCTCACTCAGCCCGTGCCTGACCTCAAACGTCCGATTCTGTGTGCGATCCTTGACCTGCACGTCGGCGTTCTGCACCAGGGCCTCACGCAGGCCGGCGATCTCGAGTGCATCTCCCTGCTGGATACGCTCGTAGTCGGCCGGGTCGACGAAGGTCAACGGCACGATCCCGAAGTTGATGAGATTGGCCCGGTGGATCCTGGCAAACGATCGAGCGAAGACCGCCTTGACTCCCAGATACATGGGGGCGAGGGCAGCATGTTCCCGGCTCGACCCCTGTCCATAGTTCTCGCCGCCCACGATGAACCCGCCTCCGGCCGACTTGGCTCTACTGGCGAATGTGGGATCGACTCCCTCGAAGACGTGGTCAGAAATCGCGGGAATATTCGATCTCAGGGGGAGTATCTTGGCTCCCGCCGGCATGATGTGGTCGGTGGTGATATTGTCCTCGACCTTCAACAGCACCTCTCCTGACACGAGATTTTCGAGCGGGTCTTTGAGAGGAAGCGGCTTGATGTTCGGCCCCCGAATCACTTCCACCGAATCGGGATCCTCAGCCGGCGGCAGAATCATCCGATCATCGATCTCGAACTCATCGACCTCCGGGATCTCGACAGGATCCCCGAGATCGCGCGGGTCGGTAATGACGCCGCGGAGCGCCGTGGCTGCGGCGACCTCAGGGCTCACCAGATAGACGAGGGCATCCTTTGTCCCGCTCCTCCCCACGAAATTCCTGTTGAATGTGCGCAGAGTGACTCCTTTGGAGGGCGGAGACTGCCCCATGCCGATGCACGGGCCGCAGGCCGACTCCAGTATCCGCGCTCCCGAGGCGATCAGGTCGGCGAGCGCTCCGCTGCGGGCGATGGTCTCATATACCTGTCGCGACCCAGGGGAGATGACGAGGCTGACGTTCGGCGGGATCGTCTTACCTTGTAGGATCGCAGCCACGGTCATGAGTTCGCGGTACGAGGAATTGGTGCAACTCCCGATGG
>SMTZ1_10005794_pt1 | contig 12433 bp, 7 predicted proteins | sample DeeMarSWOR136_30_FD_25667 | JGI IMG/M metagenome (IMG submission 25667) | reverse complement strand
AGTAGTTGGAGCATCCACAGCGACTATACCCTGCTTTTTCTGATCATTGTAGTTTTCCACCACAATGTAGTAGATCCTGTTGCCTGCAACATTGTCCACGATGAAGTATCCATTGACATCTGTGATACCTGAAACTACCTGGGACTGGGTTTCAGAGTCGTACACTCTCACTGCCGCATTTGCAGCAGGACTCTGGGTGTTATCGTAGTATACATATCCGTGGATGACTGCTTTTCGGTATAAGGTAATGTACTTGGTAGTATTAACAGATAGAGTTAGTAGGTCTGTATATGACGTGTACCCGGTGGCACTCACTTCCAGTGTATAGGCCCCTTCTTCCAGATTCCTGATAGTTGCTGATCCTGATGTATCAGTTGAACCAGTGCCTGCAGTGGTACTGTCTTTGGTTAGCGTGATTGCAGCTCCTGAAATAGGGTCTCCATTCACATTTGAAACATTAACAGTTAGCTCATATTCTCCTGTTAATGGAGCCTCAGAGATAGTAAACCACCATATGTCTGACCATTCAGCATTGGGAGCATTAGAGGTTACTCTCCAGTAGTATGTACCAGGCTCCAAATCTGCAGGGGCCATGTAGGAGGTGGCAGTAATACCCCTTTCATCGATTTCAGGGCTTGAGAAAGTCTGATTGTCATCTACCTGTAAATGGTAGGAGGTAGCCCCCTCCACTTGTTTCCAGGAAAAGGTGGGTCTTTTGGGAGCATCTGTGAATCCATTGGGTGGTGAAACCAAATATACTTTTGCTGGAGGAGGTGGTTCAACATTGACCACAAAGCTTTCTGCAGCAGTAAATGCTGATTGGTTACCCGCTGCATCTGCAGCTGATACATGCCAGAACCATGTCCCGTTAGTCAAAGCTTGTGCAGATGGTGGTGTGTACGAAATAACAGCATTATTCCCTGAGATAGTGGTAGATAAATTTGTTAATCCACTAATTGTCCTCCTGTTCTGCTGAAACTGGCTATCACTAGCATACTCTAACGTCCAGTTAGCTACATCCTGGTAGTCAGTTAACGGTATTCTCCACGTGAAGGTGGGAATACGGGTGGATAATGTGGTGTTAACAGGCTGCACTAATTCTACTTGAGAAATATTAGGAGGAGTACTATCTGTAATACAGTGTACATAGAAAGAACAGGTGTCTTTTACTACAACATTCCCTGTACTGGTGTACACTTCAGCAATGAGTTCCAGCATTTCAATACCTTCACCGCTGGAACAATCTACTGTATTATTGATACGACAAATTGTGTTAATTGTACATGTTTCATTTTGAATCAAGTATTGTGAGCCAGCATCATTGGGATAGTAATCAATAATTGAAACTCTGACATTAGAACTGCATTCAGAAGGAGATTTTGCCTCAACGATGAAGTAAATTGTAATGGAATCTCCTTCTGCATGTGAAGAACCACACCCTCCGTCCACCCAAATTGAAGCCTGGAATTGATCATCAGATTGTGTACATGAAAGATCTGCAAAAGGGAAAGATAAAAATAAAAACAATGCTAGAAGGAGAGCAGTTGTCTTACCTTCTCTGAGAATTTTCACTATATATTCCTCCATGCATCCCCTTTCCAATTTCATATTTAAATGTTTGGGTCTGAAGGTCTAGAAAAGGATTATGATGTCTATTGTCAATACTTCAGTGAATATTCTTGTTTACAATTCCGGCCTTGAATATCTGAAAAGCATTTTATGTATCATGAGTTGAAAAGACAGAATCAAAGAAGTTTGAGTATGACTATCCTTGATCTTCAAAAGTGCTGTTATCTTGTGAGCATTTTAGTCATGATTTCAAATAGGTAGAATGGTAAAGCTGTTAGAACTCTGAATGGGGATTGTCACACTTTTGACACATCAGTAGATTTTTGTATCATCTATCAGCTTGGTACCACAGTGAGGACAGGAAACCCACCCTTCATCAATTTCATTCTTGCAGAAAGGACATTTTATGGTTTTGGATTCAGGTTTTGTAAGGTTTTTTCCACATTTTGCGCAGTATACATCATCGGGTTTCACTTTATTACCACAGGAAGAACACTTCTTCTCAGTCGCAGGCAGAACAGGAACAACTTTTGGCTGCTCTTTTTCTATTTTTTCTTTTTTTACTTTTTCCTTCACTTCTGTTTTCTTCAGTTTTTCTCTTGTCTCCTCTTTTGCTTCCTTTTTTACTTCTGTTTTCTTCAGTTCTTCCTCTGGTTTCTCCTCTATCCTTTCTTCTTTCACTTTTGTTTTTATTTCTTCTATTTTATGCCGTTTCTTCTGTACCACTATACCTGCTGCAACGATTGCTCCTAAAGCGGGAATCACGTACAGAAGTGGAGATGTGGGACAGCCATTTTCCCTTTCACCATATTCTGATGGGCAGTTGTCTTCACAGTCTGAAACTCCGTCTGAGTCTGAATCTTTTGGACATCCATGAGAATCTACTATTTTACACCCAGGATTGTCACAGTTATCATCAGGATCTGGTACTCCATCAGTGTCAGTATCTGGACAGCCATCAAAATCTGATTTTCCAGGTTCTGACGGACAGTCATCCTCACAATCTGAAACCCCATCTGAATCTGAATCTTTGGGACATCCACTGGAATCCACTATAGTACACCCAGGATTGTAACAGTCGTCACGATCATCATTTACTCCATCATTGTCTTTGTCACCAGGACACCCATTGTTGGAGAGAGGGCCTTTGCTGTATTTGCAGCGATCATCACAGTCATTGATCCCATCACCATCTGTATCATATGGACATCCACTGGAATCCACTATAGTACACCCGGGATTATAACAGTTGTCACGATCATCTGTTATCCCGTCTTTGTCTCTATCACCAGATTCATGTACGGAAAGTTCAGGGCATCCATCCAGTGACCACACGGTGAAGTTTTCATAACGGGTAGCTTCGCCCTCGATTATGTGGCCAGCAAACATGCCGGTGGTAGCACTCACATGACTGTTCTGCGCCAATTCTGAAGTGTCCAGTGCAGCTATAAGCTGACCATTCACGAAAAACCATCCCCTATCACCCGTAATGATAATCTGCAAGTGATTACTCTGATTGGCTCCAGTTCGCAAGCCAGAAACAATGCCTTCTCCAATGGTGTTCCAATCCCCATCAGTGACTGCATAATGATACCATGAACCATTAGAAGTAACTAGAATTGCACAGAACTTTTTCTTTTGGGCTCTGAAGGCAAATCCACAATCCCATTTCCCTTTAGTAGCAGAATAAGGATTGTAGAATGTTACTTCAGCAACGAAATCTTTCACATCTACATCTGCAATATATTGCTTAATGTAACCATCATCCTTATGCTCCAAGCTCCCACTTGTAGGGCCTGATGTAGGTTCATCAAAAGACCACACAGTGAAGTCTTTGAACCGGGTGACTTCACCTTCAATTTCATTGCCAGAAAACGTTCCAGTGGCAGCGCATACGTCACCACTCTTGGTCAAACGCGAGGTATCTAGTGTAGCTACAAGCTGACCATTCACATAAAACCAGCCACTGTCGCCGATAACGATAAGACGCAAGTGGTTTTTCTGGTTGGCTCCAGTTTGGAGACTGACTTCTCCTTCTCCAACTCTATTCCAGTCTCCATCAATAACTACATCGTGATACCACTTACCATCAGACATAACTCGAATCGTATGAAATGTACCACTCTCAACCCTTCTAAAAAGAAATCCATAGTCCCAGCTCCCCTTGGAAGTGGAATAAGGATTGTAAAACGTCACATCAGCAACGAAATCTTTCACATCCACATCTGCAGGATAGTACTTAATTGTACCATCATCCTTATGCTCCAAACTCCCACTAGTAGGACCCGATACAGGCGTATCACATCCTCCTGTAACAGAAAAAGCAACTGACAATGCTGGAACATTTTCGAATGCACACACAGAGAAGATAAAAAACAACACTGTCATAACATACAGTCCCCTCATTGGCAACTTTTTTCTCGGAATCATATTACCACCATGTATATATCTTTTGCTGAGTTTATAAGTCTTGTGGCATGAATAAAGCATCAAATAAACAAATTGATCAACTCCTTCACCCCCAAAGTTCTGCAAAGTTTACACTAACTGAACCACCCTCATACTGGAATTGAGCTTCATCAGTAGATCTGTGTGTCATCTGCTAGTTTTGTACCACAGTGAGGACAGGAAACCCAGTTTGCATCAATTTCATTCTTGCAGAAAGGACAGATTATTTTCTTGATCTCTGTTTTTTCTGTTATTTCCTCATCCCTTCCTGTTTCCTTTACTTCTGCCTCTCCTAGTCCCTTTTCTTCTTTTGGTCCACGTGTCTTCTGTATGACAATGCCAACTACTACCAGTGCTATCAACCCCAAAACTCCGAAAAGAGCCAGAGACATATCACCGTCACCATCGTTGTCAGGATTATCTACTGGACAGCCGTCGTTGCTTCTTTCACCATACTGCGAAGGACAGTCATCTTCACAATCATCTACACCATCTGAGTCAGAATCTTTTGGACACCCACTAGAGTCCACTGTAGTACACCCGGGGTTGTAGCATGAATCTCTGTCATCTGTGACTCCGTCACCATCTCTGTCACCCACTGGACAGCCATCATTGCTGGAAGGTCCTGCTTCTGATGGGCAGTTGTCATCACAGTCTCTGATGTTATCTGAGTCAGAATCTCTTGGACACCCACTAGAGTCCACTGGAGTACACCCGGGGTTGTAGCATGAATCTCTGTCATCTGTGACTCCATCATTGTCTTTGTCACCCACTGGACAGCCATCATTGGCAGAGCTCCCCTTGTCATTTGGACAACTATCATCGCATTCGTTCACCCCGTCTCTGTCCGAATCTTTAGGACATCCCCGTGAATCCACGATATTACAGTCAGGGTTGTAACAGTTGTCCTCGTTATCAGGGACACCATCATCGTCAGTGTCTTCACTTTCGGGAGGGGTGCTCCCACACGCCATGTAAATGGTGACTTCATTTTGGACTCCTGCAATAATGTCCAAAACTTCGGTAGCATCAGCACATCCAGATTTCTTCAAAGTTATAGTATGCCTGCCTGCAGACACACAGTAAAACCAGCACCAGTCCTTATCTGGGGGCGTGGTAAAAAGGTGATGACCGTCCCACCAGACTTCAAAGCCGAAATCGTTGCTGTATACGTAGAGTGTTGTTTGCTGTCCAGCAACTTCAGAGACGAAAGACAGCATCAGCATGATACACAGAGCCCGCACGAGTAGTCTTTTTCTTGGGATCATATTACCACAAGACTTTTTCATTTACTGTGTTTATAAGGTTTGTGTTTGGAACTTGGAGCTCAGCCTGGTTAATCCATGAGCAACTTGATCAGGTCTCTTAATCAGAATTCCAATGAGTACTTTTTGTCAATGCTTCAACCTACGTTACCTGACACATTAAGGTTTGGATTTTGGATCAGTAAATTCGTGTATCATCTTTTAGCCTTGTTCCACAGTGGGGGCAGGAAACCCATTCTTTTTGTATTTCATGGTTACAGAAGGGGCATTTTATAGTCTTGGGAGGTTCAGGTTTTTCTTCTTTCACTTTTTTTACTTCTTTATCTTCTTTTATTTTCTTCTCCTTTTTTTCTGTTTTTTTCTCTTTTTCTATTTTACTATCTTTTGATTTCTTCTCTTTCTTTTCTACTTTTTTTACTTTTTTCTCTTCTTCTATTTTTTCTTCTATTTTCTCCTCTTTTGCTTTCTCCTCTCCTAAAATCTCGGTTTTCTCCTCTTCTCCTTTTTCCCTCAGTTTCTCCGCTCTTTTCTCTCCTACTTTCTTCTCTCCTATCTCGGTTTTCTCCTCTTCTACTCCTAAAGCTTTCTCAGGGTGGAGCTCTAACCACTCTTCTCTCTTCAACTTCTTAAACCTAACCACAAAAATGATAAGAATCAACCCACACACACCCAACCCTACCACAGCAATGCTCCCGAAATCGAATTCTTTCTCCATTTCAACCCTGCACTCTGTTGTAGTGTCCTTTATAACTGTAACTGTTTTCTCTTCCGGGTAATATCCTTCTTTTTCTACCCTTACAGTATATTTAATATCTGCTTCCAAGTCAAATATGAATAGTACACCCTCTGAATCAGTTTCCTTTTTATATATTCCATCAAGGTAAACCTTTGCTATCACTTCTTTTTCTTCAGAGCTGGTAATAATCTTTAAATTCCCTGTGCATACTGTTACTTCCCCATCGCAGTTGTAATCCTTCCCACAGGGTTCAGATGCTCCAGGATGTATGTGAAAGTCACTATCATCACAATCTCCACCACACGTAGTATACCCGTCCCTATCGTTATCAAACCCTTCATCTTTTTCACCATCACAGTCATTGTCCTTCCCATCACAGATTTCTTTCGCACCTGGATGGACTTCGGGATCATCATCATTGCAGTCTTCTGGCGGGGAGTATCCATCATTGTCTGTGTCAAAAAAGAGAATTTCTGAAACATCATACCCGTAGATATCAGCATTATCATTTCTCGAATCATGCCAGGCCACAATATTCTCGTAGATTGCTGGGTTGAACTGATCGCTTGGATCTGCAGTGATCTGCACCTCTTTTTTCATGGAAAGGTTGTACCCGTAGATGTCCCAGTTGCCATTTCTGTCATCATACCAGACCACAATATTCTCGTAGATTACAGGGAGTTTTTGATGATGTTTGTTTGCAGCTATTGAAAATTCCTCACCAGTTAAAAGGTTGAACCCGTAAATATCATTGTTACCATTTCTTGCATCCTGCCAGACCACATAATTGTTGTAGATTTTTGGATTAAACTGATCATCCGGGTCTGTGGTGATCTGGAATTCCTGCCCTGTTAAAAGGATGGACCCGTAAATATCAGCTTTACCATTTCGTGTGTCTTCCCAGATTACATAATCTTCGTAGATTGTTGGATTTAGTTGATCGAACCTGTTAGTGGTTATCTGGAACTCCTCTTTTGTCTCAAGGTCATACCCGTAGATGTCTAAATTACCATTTCTGAAGTCCTGCCAGACCACTCTATTATTGTGTATTGCGGGGCGATACTGATGACTCATGTGTGTAGTTATCTGAAGTTCCTGCTTCGTCGAGAGGTCATACACATAAACGTTGTAATGTACATCTCTCATATCTGTCCAGACCACATAGTCTCCACACATTTCTGGAACTAATTGATCAGCAGCATCTGTAGTTATCTGGAACTCTTCTCCTGTTAAAAGGTTGTATCCATAGATGTCCCAGTTGCCATTCCTGTCATCTTCCCAGACCACATAATTTTCATAGATTGCCGGATATAATTGATCAGTTTTGTTCGTGGTTATCTGAAACTCTTCAGAACTTTCAATGGGAAAAACAAGAAGCATTATTATGAGGATTCCTCCAGCTTTGCTACAGCGTTTCATAGTTTTCTCCCTTTGTACAGTAAGTGTTGAAAGAATCGAGCAGATGTATATAAGGTTTTTTGAAGAGGGATTCTCCTCCAGATGATTTGTCTGGGTCCATAATCAACAATTGACCAGGTTATTGGGATTTATGGAATTGGGGTAGAAGAATGGAAATTTTGAATTGCAAAATGATTGTATCTACTTTTTGTTTTTCTATGTATTCAAATGGATAAATCTAAGTTAAAGTTCCAAAAAATCCAAAGATAGATGAATATACTTAAAATACACCAGTAGATCCGTGTATAGTCCTTTAATTTTTTCAAATTTACTCGTAAATTCGGGTGTCATCTTTCAGTCTTGTTCCACAGTGTGGGCAGGAATTCCAGTCTTCTTCAATTTTATTTTTACAGAGAGGACAGGTCAGCTTCTGAGGGGCTTCAGGTTTCTTCTTTTTTACTTCTGTTCTCTGTCCAGCTTTTTTCCTCTGCATCATTACGCCAATTCCTACTATTGCTATTGCTACGATGGCCAAAATCATGTAAAAAACTAAGGAAACACCATTGTTCCCAGAATCTTCTTCTGGACAGCCATTATTACTCCGGGAACCTGACTGATTCGGACAGTTGTCCTCACAGTCGTTTAATCCATCACCATCTGAATCCCACGGACAACCCTGTGAGTCCACCAGGTTGCACCCTGGATTGTAGCACTGATCTTGGCCATTGGTGACGCCATCTCTATCAGAATCTTCTGCTGGACAGCCGTCGTTTTTCCGCTCACCATACTCGGAAGGACACTCATCTCTGCAGTCATCAAGCCCGTCATCGTCTGAGTCTTTGGGACACCCTTGAGAATCCACGATGTCACATTCTGGGTTGTAGCATGCATCCTGATCATCTGTCACTCCATCATTATCTTGATCACCAGAGGATAAAGGACACCCATCGTTGGCAGAACTGCCCTCTTCATATGGACAACTATCTCTACATTCATTTATACCATCTCTATCTGAGTCTTTTGGACACCCACTGGAATCCACCACATTACAGTCAGGATTGTAACAGGTGTCCTCATCATCAGGGACACCATCTCCATCTATATCTGGTGATTCTGTTCCACCCCCACCAGAATCACAGCTCATATTGATGGTCACTGTGTTGGTCATTCCAGGAATAATAGTGATAGTAGCACTGGCATCAGTGCATCCAGATTTCCTCAATGTTACAGTATGGGTGCCAGAAGGCACATTGTTCAGGAGAGCATAGTTATAGGGTGTGGTGTGATTGTAGGCGCCGTCCCACCAAACCTGAAAATTTGAGACATTACTGTCTATGCGGAGGGTGGTAGAAGATGTACTCCCACTTAGGGTGGTGAATGTAACACAACTCCCATTTTGGGAACCTGCACTGTTGGTTGATCTCACACAATAACTGTATGTTGTCCCTGGCGTTAATCCAGTCAAGGTATAGCTCACTGTAACATCAGAGTTTCCACTTCCTATGTTCTGAAGGGGTGTCATTGAGAAATAGGTGGGAGATGTTGAAAGATCGCAAGAACAAAAGTCAATTTTTGTGGATAACCCATTAGGGTTGACCTTACCTTTGAGGACAGCACTAGTCTGGGTAACACTTGTGGCAGACAAGGTTTGTGCTGTTGGTGCAGGAGCTACAATAACAGGTAGAAAGCTTATGCTGAGAAAAACCAGGATTGGAATCACTTTTTTCATAGTTAGCATATTATTCAGTCCTCCCTTAGATATTCGTACATTCAATATAGATGAATATAAACTTTTGTGTTATTCATGATCAAACAAAGAGCTTCATACTTAGGGATTTATCCTATCCAGTGCATGGTGGAAATAGATGCAGATAAGATTATTGAAGTATTGATTCATCTTTGAATTTTTCCAAATTTAATCGTAAATCAGGGTGTCATCTTTTAATTTTAACCCACAGTACGGGCAAGAATTCCAGTCTTCTTCAATTTCATTTTTGCAAAGAGGACAGGTCAACCTCTTGGGTTCTGTTTTTGCTTTATTCCACCTTGCTCCTTTTCTCATTACTCGTTTCCTCACAGTCTGTACGATTAGCCCAATTAGTACAAGTATAAATACCGTCAAGAGCAGAAATGTGTAAAACTTGGAAAAGAAGAAGGCGCTGAGGTTGTGGGAGGATGTATTAGAGGAGGAGTAGAAACTGGTGGTGCCTGAATAGGTGATCCAGATTTTGCTTTAAACTTCAATTGGGTCCCTTCCTGTGTTACGAGCATGACCTCATCTCCTTCTCTGTAGGTGCCCACTAACATGAAACACACTTCAGAACTAGGTGGTATGAGCTGATCTAACTCACTAACTAAAGAGCCATTTCTGTATTCGCATTTAAGATACATACAGTTAGTGTTCCCTCACTGAGATATTGCTGTAAGAGTACGATCTGCTCGAATTCTTCTGCCTCTACACTCATTTCTTGGGAAACAAACAGCAAGAAAACCAGTATAAGTGCTCTTTTAATCCTTTTAGTCTTCATGGGTTCCACCTTGTAAATACATTTCTCTGAAAGAAATTGGACAATATAAGCTTTTCCTCTGATTCTACAATTCCATAATCAATAAATGGCCAAAGCATTGGGATTGATGGAATTGGGATAGAAGAATGAAAATATTAAAATATAGAATGAGATATAAGTCGGATTTCAGTAGATTTGTGTATCTTCTTTTAGCTTCACTCCGCAATATGGACATAAAACCCAATCTTCCTGGATTTTATTCTTGCAAAGAGGACAAATTAGTATTTTGGAAATTTTAAGTTGAGTATCTGTTAAAATTTGTACTTTTGGAGCTTTTGTTTTCTTAAGAGTAATGTTCCGAGCTGTATCATTTCTTGAATTGTCCTCTTCTACTTTCTTCTCTATTTTCTCCTTTACCTCTCCCGATGGAACTTCAAAAGGAGGTCGAAATTCTAAAGCTTCTTCTGCCCTTGATTTCTTAAGCCTGAATATGAGAAATACTAGAATTAACCCACATATAGACAGTCCAATCAATAAAATAGTCCCAATCTCAAATTCCTTCTCCATTTTAATCTCAACTCGTGTTGTAGTATCCTTTTCAACTTCGACTGTTTTCTCTTCCGGGTGGTATCCTTCTTTTTCTACTCTTACAGTATACTTTTTATCCGCTTCCAAGTCAAATATGGATAGTACACCCTCTGAATTAGTTTTCCCCTTATATACTCCATCAAGATAGACCTTGACTTCTTTTTCTTTAGAGCTGGTAATAATCTCTAAATTCCCTGTGCACAGTGTCATTCGCCCATCACAGTTGTAATCTTTCCCACAGGTCTCTTCTGCTCCAGGGTAGATCTTAGGATCATCGTCATTACAATCCTCTGGTAGCGAATATCCATCGCCATCGATATCCAATTCTGGTGTTGTCTCAGAAAGCCACTCAAATATATTTAAAGCCAATTTTTCATTGTCAAGATTATCAATCAAGTCATTCCTCATAAATGCTTCATCTCCTGTGAAAACTGCTCTCCCTTTACCTTTCAGGGTAGCTAGAAGCACAATAAATGGCCCTCTTTTCTCTCCAGAATCCTTCTTATTATTGTAGGGTGTTTCATCTGCAAAAGAGGATGTACTGCTCTCGGCCAGGACTGTACCATTTGAATGTGGTTCCAGATATGTTGACCACCAGAAATATGCATGTCGAATCCCCTTCGTAAAAGACTGATCGAGGAACTGCGAAATTTTTGGTACCTTCTTATTTTCCTTTTCACAATTTTTCAGATCAACAATCGCCAATACTTTTTGAGGATAATGAACATTGAATTTGCTACTTACAAGCTCTAAATCTTTAAACTGAAAGTGATTTCCAAGTTGTAGCAGATTTCCACCCTTTTCGACAAATTCAACAATTGCATTAACTTCTTCTGAAGTATAAGTAGGAGCTCGAGTTAGAACCAGAATATCATACACACGCAACTTTTTGAGCGTGATTTTACCCGTATCAAAACGATACACTTCATGTCCTTGTTTTCTGAGTTTCTCTGCAAGATAAGAATAGCCTTTCTCTTTTGTGTTTTCAATAGAAAAATTGTATTCTTTGTAATCTTCATTGTATGGCAGATTTCGCTCATCGAAAAGGATTCTCCTTCCAGTAGAACTGCTGTGAATCAGATGGACATTCTGCACTAAAATATGGTTTGTCTCTTGTGTCGAAATAGAGTATTGCAGATTTGAAACTACAAATACTAAGGTGACTAAAACTATCACCATTCTTTTATTTTTTCTATCCATTTAACATCCCACCACTTTATCATTTATCTGGGGTATTCTCCAAGAACATCTATTTAAACTTTTCGGGACTTCTCCGTTTGCAAAATAATAAAAAATTACACGAGTAAGGAATATGTCCTGAACTCTCTAAAAAGACAATTTCATGAGTATCTTTTTCTATAAATTGACATTATTGATTTCCTATTCTTTTATCTTGTGCTAAACCTGTAACAGGTAAATTTCCATAAACTTCTGTAGTTTGGTAAAGTGAATAATTTGAAGGATGTGATAATTTGAACACCTGAAAAAATGAAGAGAAAAATCAATCTTTTAAAAGAAACTGATCCAGGACTTCTCTTGCTTCTTCACGTTTTTTCTGGTGCTCTTTCAGGTATTCAACCAGTCTTTCTGCTAACTCTCTCTTGCAGTGTCCACACAGTAGTTCACCACCTTTACAGGCATCCCTTCTCTCCATTAATTTGGCATCATCTGGTTCGAACAGAAAGTAGAAATACTGGAACACAGTGCACACATCAGGGTTTCCTCCCAGCTTTCTCTGTTCTTCCACAGTTTCTCTTCCGCCCGTGAAAGCATTCATCACTTTCTTTCTCGCTTGTTCAGGTGTATCTACAGTAAATATAGCACTACTCTCTAAAGAAGCAGACATCTTCCCTGATGGACCTTCCAATGACGGTAAGAAGATATTGTGGATTGCTGCAGGCTTGTAGTACCCCAGTTTTTCT
>SMTZ1_10024528_pt1 | contig 12434 bp, 10 predicted proteins | sample DeeMarSWOR136_30_FD_25667 | JGI IMG/M metagenome (IMG submission 25667) | reverse complement strand
GCTCTCTGAAACAATTATGGAATCTGCCGAAATGTTCTTCGGTCAAAGTACTCATATCTATCGCCCAAAGAGAAAGTGATAGGTAATCTTCTTTATACTCTTGGAAGTAATGTTTTTTTTAATGAGTGAGGACAAGATTGATCTTTTCAATCAATTCATTGAGCATGTAGGGTTTGGGAAGTATCTCATCAATATAAGGATGATGTTTCTGTTCTTCTTTGGCTTGATCTCCCCATCCGGTCACCAGGATTATATTGGCTTCAGGAAGGTCCACCTTTATCTTCCTGGCCAGCTCCCATCCTGACATTTCCGGCATACCAAGATCAGTCAGAATAACGTCAAATTTCTGTTCTCTGATTTTATCTAGTGCTTCCTTCCCATTTGCAGCTATTTCGACCAATCCAAATTTTAAACGTAAAATTTCCGCCATTGTCTCCAATAATTCTGGCTCATCATCCACAATAAGTAAATTCGCCTCACTGATCTTGTCCTTCATTTTGAGTTTCTTTTTATCTTTGGGTTTTATTATATCCACAGTGGATGGTAAAGTAATGGTAAAAGTTGTCCCCTTATTTACCTGACTTTCAACCTTAATTGATCCGCCATGGGTGGTAATATTTTTATAAGCAATACTTAAACCTAATCCTGTTCCCTTGTCGCCCTTTGTGGTAAAAAATGGATTGAAAATCTTATTCCTTATTTCTTCCGGCATACCATTTCCGCTGTCTTTGAAAATAATTCTGATTGAATTTTTGTTCACCTTATTACTTTTAATAAAAAGATCCCCGCCATTTGGCATCGCATCAAAGGCGTTGAGCATTAAATTGGTAAATCCTTCTTTAAGTTCAACCGGATCTCCTTTGACCATGAGATTGTTTCGCAATTCTGTATAAAGATGAACTTTCTGATTTTTCAATTGTGTGCTAATTTTTAATTTACTTGCAGCAAATATGATACTTTCTTTAATAAGTTCATTGATATCTAGAGTCTGAAAGTTACTTTCCCTTTTTTCACGAGTTACCTCTTGTAATCGTTTTACTATTTGTCCGCCCTCCATCGCGGCTTTTTCAATAACTTTCAGTTCTCTCAATATCTCTGGCTTTTCTGATTTAATGAGGATGAGCTGTGTTCTGCCAATTATTGTGGCCAATAAGTTATTGAAATCATGTGCGACACCAGCTGCCATCTCACCTAATGCCCTGATTCTCTCAGTCTGAATAAGTTGCTTCTGCAAATTTAATTTTTCTGTGATATCCATTCCATACATATAATAGTTATCATTTTCAGTTGGATGATAGATGATATACTGGAAAAATCGGTCTTTATACTTATGTTCTATTTCAACAACTTTTGATTTGCTTGCCTTCATCCTCTGAAAAATCAATTCAAGATCGGCAGGAATTAATTGATTAATGGATTCCTCTGATAGATTGTTATTTTTCAAAACCCTAAGCATAGAAGGATTAATATATAATATTTTCCCATTTTCATCTAAACTCATTACAATATTAGGATTATTCTCCGGGAATTTTGAGAGGAAAGTAATTTTTTGTTGTTGTTGGTGTTTCTCTGTTACATCCTGAATAGTGAAAATTCCTCCTTTAAAATTACCTCTGGTATTATAGAAAGGATAGAAAGTCTGTAATATCATTTTATTTATTTTCTCATCATAATATTCACTCTCAGTTTGCTTGTCTCTCTTTTGTCTGGATTTTCTTTTCATTATATCATTTTCGATACCATTTTTACAAAAAGTCTCTGAGCAGGTTTTACCGAGTATTTCTGAAATATCGCAGTTATATAAGTTTAAAAATGCCTGGTTAGTGCGAATGATTTGCAAATTTTCATCTACTACTACCAATCCGATGTCTACTGTCTTAAAGGTTGTCTCCCATTCATTTTCTGCCATTTTTACTTTTTCAAAGAGGATTATCTGGTCGAGAGCCACTACCATCTGTTTTAGAATGTCCTCTATGAGGGTAGTAATAAAAGTTCGATCCATTTGATTCAGGAACGGTGTCTCTGATAAAACAAATGCAATGTATCCAAATGATGAAGATGATTCCCACGAAAACATGCCTGAAGAACTTAGTTCACTCAGGGCAGATAATTTTTCATCCAGGGGAAGAAAGGACAAATCATCCCAGAATATGGTTCTCTCTGCCAATAAAGATTTCGAAAGCTTCAACGATTGTGGTAATATACCTTTCGCCTGTTTTAGAATAATTTTTTGCCAGTTTTCTCCATCACTTGATCTATAGAGTCCACCAGACTGGCAATTTAACAGGTCCAGGAATCCGGTGAGGGTATTCTGACAGATTTGCAGAATATGTGGTGCATGAAATATTGAATTGATGATAAAGAATTTCTTTTTCTGAAGTTCCGCATATTTGAAATATATATTATTCTTTAAAGCGATGGCCAGGTGTTTGGTAATTTGTTGAATGAAATTTAAATCTTCCTTATGGAAGGTTTCATTTTCGCTTGTCCCGATAATTAAAATACCTAGAATCTTACCTTCAAAAATGATCGGGATCTGGATTAATTCTCTCACAGAATCTGGAATCAGAAATTTGTTCATCAAACCTTTCACATAATGAAAATTCTCCGGATACTTCCTTACCATAAGTGCATCATTCTGAATGAGATTCTGAAAATCACGGTCATTGGATATGTCAATCACATGATTCTGCGGAAAATTTTCTTTTTTCAATCTATATAAATAGTACAACTGGAAATAACGGTTTTCCGAATAATAGGGAAGGAGAAAAGATACATACTGAAAATTAAAGATTTTTTGAAGTTCCTGGATGAATAATTGCAGGATTGAGGCAAGCTCTAAATTATTGTTAATAATTCTTGAAAAATTCTCTAGAAACCTTAAAGACGCATTTTGTTTAATAATCTTATGATTTTGTGCTTCAATTTTTGTATTATCTTGAATGGTCCAGAATAACAACTCCTTGGAATTTAAACGAAAAGGCACAATTTGAACAAGATAGAATTTATCACTTTTACTTCTCTTTTTTGAATAAAATTTACCTGTAAAGTAATCATTCTCATCTATTTCTTTCTGTATTTCATCTTCTATCCTGTTTGATTTTGGGAAGGAAATAGCATCAAAAACATTTCTAGATTGCTTGAATTTGGATTTTAGATTGAATTCTTTTTCTCCGGCTGGATTCCAGTATTGAATCTCCATCTTTTTATTTGTAACTAAAATCGGATTAGGAAATGCATAAATCAAATTGTTGATATTCTGGGCAATATTGTTTTCTACTGAGTGAGATTTACTATCTTTTTTTATTGTAGTGACGGTACTCACCATGGCATGAGACTGGTAGAATTCTGTTTTGATAATTTTAGTGCTGAGTAAAACACGGCAGGTGCTGTCATCCTTGCAGCTAATAAATGCCTCTTTCTCGAGGTCGTCCGATGTCTTACATTTGCGGAGAAATTCTTTTTTCTCTTTTTGATTTTCTGTTTTAATAAATTTTGCAAAAGACTGATTCACCAAGTCATATCTGGAAAAACCTGTAATTTTTTCAAATGCTTCATTGACAAAAAGAACTTTATTGTCCTCCGAGGGATCCCAGATAACGATACCTTCCTTGATATTTGCCAGGGCGGATAGCAGTATATGTGAAGAATCTTTTGCAAATTTTAGGTGTTCAGATTTTTGAATATATGCGGAATACGTTTTTACAGGAACTTGCCAATTTTGTGGAATAATCTTCAGTAATGCCTGAAATCGGCGGCCACTTTTACCTTGGGCTTCAAGATCTAACTCGACTTTGAAACGGTGCCCTTGTTGTAACTCTCTTAAAGCATTAATAATTATAGGCTGGCTGGAAGCTGCAAATAACTTTTTAAAATGAGTGTCGATAATTTCAATTTTTTTATATCCGAAAAACTGTTCTATACTGGAATTACTTTTACGTATTATAAATTGATCATCCAATTCCAATACTGTTGCTCCGAGTAAATCCAGTTTGGTGAACAAACGATCCCAGCGAACTTTATCCATATCCGATTGCAGCGAACCAAAATAAATATCCAGTTTATGAACAAGTTCATCGATAGCTCTATCGCTTTCAACTTTCTCTTTTTTTGATGATAATTCCCGGGGAAGTATGTCTGTTTTTAATATTTCAAGTGCCCTTAATAAATTTTGGTATTTTAAGTTGTAACTTTCTACATAGTTTATTAAGGATGGTAATAACAGAGTGTTGTCCCCATTTTCTGAAATGAAAGATTCGATTATTTTAAGGCATAAGTTCCTGTTTTGAAGGAGCGGATAGGACTTATACTCCGCCAGGCTGATAAGCTGGGTATGCCATTTTTCGTAAATTTTTTGAATCATAGAGATTGAGTAAATTTTGGAACTTTAACTATTATCGGACAATTATGGTATGGCTTAATATTATTTCAGATTATTTTCTGATTCGGACATGGCAAAATATAATTTAATATTTTAAATTGTTGCAATATTCTGCATGAGCGGTTCCTGCAGAAATTGTGGGAAAACAATACTGTTTAAAAACAGTAATTAAAAGCATTTCATTCATATGAAGAAAACAAGAATTATCTGGTTAATTAAAATTCTGGTAGGAATGGGTCTGATATTTTTTCTTTATCAGAAAATCAACCAGCGTAATGAAGTCTTTTCTGCACTTCGGAAAGCTGAACTGCAGAATGTATTATTATGTTTTTTATTATTCTTTCCTAATTTTTACATACAATTTCTGAAGTGGAGATTGGTATTAAGAAGTCGGTTCTCTGATATAAAAAATCGTGAAGTTGTCCAATCCCTATTTTTTGGTGCCACCCTCGGTTTTGTTACTCCGGGAAATCTGGGCGAACTGACCAGAGCCCTGTCGATTAAGGATCATGATCGCATAATTATTACTGGACTAAATATTATTGATAAATTTTCCGGGATTATCGTATTCAGCACGATGGGCTTAATCTCAATTAACTATATTTTTATAACAAAATATTTATGGCCAGATTTCACCAGGGTGGCATTAATTATGGTGAGTTTGTTTGGTGTTTCTATTTTATTGATCCTGGCCTTAAATCCCCAATGGGTAAAGTTTACCATTCTTCGTATTAACTGGAAGGACTCGCTCCGTTCTCTCATCGAAAATATTTGCTCAAGTCTGGATGGTATCTCCACACAATATGCCATAAAAATACTGGTTTATGCATTCTTTTGGTTCCTCATTATTGTATCTCAATATCATATACTGATCTTGGCCTTTGAGGATTGTCCATTTTTTTACTCGCTGATAGCGGTTGGAGCTACTCTGTTTACTAAAATTCTCTTACCGATATCCTTTGCCGATCTGGGAATCCGGGAGGGAGCAGCCATCTTTTATTATTCACTTTTTGGAATATCCCATTTAGCAGCATTCAATGCCGCTCTTCTTATTTTTATTATAAACTTTATATTTCCGGCTTTGATTGGGAGTTATTTTGTCTTCAAATTACGGTGGGATAATAAAAATCTGACGAAAAAGGTAAAGCCGTAGGAAACAGGTAGATAGAAAATGGTATGGATATTTCTGTTATTCGGATTTATTTACAGTGGACTTATTTTTTATTTCTTTATCGGGATATATCGTATTCCCGGGTCAGAGAATGGAAAGAAATTAACTGTTTCTGTATTAGTTCCTGCTCGCAATGAACAAGAATTCATCGGGAGGTGTATCGAAAGTCTGTGGAATCAGACTTATGATAAACATTTATTTAATGTATATATCATTGATGATCAGTCGACTGACAGTACGGCCGAAGTTATAAGAACTTCGATCATGGATAAACCCAATTTTCACCTGTTGTCCCATAAGGTATCTGATAAGAAGCCAACTTTCAAAAAAGAAGCGCTTAAATTTGCTTTGAAATCTGTAACGAGTGAAGTGGTAATGACCATCGATGCTGATACGATTGCCCAGCCGGATTGGCTTGAAAAAATGGTAAGCTATTACGATGAAAAGACCGGCCTTGTTGCCGGGCTGGTCACCTTCTCTCCCATGAGCGAAAATAGTCTGTTTCACAAAATTCAGACACTTGAATTTGCAGGAATTGTTTTTTGCGGAGTAGGGAGTCTTGGAAACAATAATCCCCTTATCTGTAATGGGAGTAATCTTTCCTATAGAATGAAAGCATTTAATGATGCTGGCGGATATGATGGAAATATGTTCCTTCCCTCTGGAGATGATGATTTACTTTTGCAAAATATTTTTACCAGGACAGACTGGAAAGTAAAATATGCCCTTTCAAAAGAAGCGATTAATTATACCAGCCCCATCAAAACACTCAGTACATTTTTAAATCAGAGAGCGAGATGGGCATCAAAATCAATCCACTATCCCCGAAAATGGATGTTTCCAATGATGCTTTCAATTTACTTATACTATCTTCTGATTATCATTCTGTTCCCCTTAACCTTATGTGGCTGGTATCCAGTAGAATTATATATATTAGGACTATCTCTGAAGGTAATCCCGGAAATGCTGCTTATCCGAAAGGGATTGAAGATCCTTGGGCGAAGTGATCTTTTTAAATATTTCTTTGCGGCTCAGCTCTTCCAGATTTTATATGTCATGATCGCTGGTTTAATGGGATTTCTGAGACAATATAGCTGGAAAGGCAATAAGCAGTGAGTATTTTTAAAAGAACAGTAAATTTTATCAATCCAGCCTTCCCAAATTTAATTTGGAGACTTCCTCAAGAAAGGAGAACAGTGTATCTGACCTTTGATGATGGTCCTTATCCAGAAATTACCGAATCGGTTTTAGAAATATTGAAGCATTATCATGTTCCAGCAATTTTTTTTCTTTCAGGAAAAGAAATTCAACAATACGGCAGCGGAATATCGAAACTGAATTTTAAGGGGCATTTTCTGGGAAATCATGGTTTTTCTCATAATCCTTTGATTTTTAAAAGCCTGGAATATCTTGAGAGGGAAATTCTTGAGACCGATTGTCTCATAAAAGATAATTTTCAGGTAACCACTTCACTTTTTCGTCCGCCTTATGGAATCTGGGGTGCTGAATTATATAAGGTATTGGATTCCAGGAAAAAGGATCTCATCCTATGGTCTTTGATGAGTAATGATTTTAAATGGCTGCCACAGAAAATTGAAGATCATTTGAAGAAAAAGCTTCAATCTGGTGATATTGTTGTATTTCACAATTCTCCTATAAGTAATCATACCACCCTAAAAATCCTTCCGAAATTCATAGAATTTTGTCGCGATGACGGGTATGAATTTAAAATTATTAAGGAAAGTTGTATTATCGGTATCTAAATATTTCGAATTCAACTTGACTGAATTTAGGTGCGCCGTTAAATTTAGGGCTGTCGTGAAATAACGATAAACTTCAGTTCATTTATCTAGTTTATTACCATTTCATACTGGATATGAAAAATGTACTGGGGTGTAGCCAAGAGGATAAGGCACCGGGTTTTGGTCCCGGCATTCGGGGGTTCGAATCCTCCCACCCCAGCCATTATCGATTATTTCAAATACTGATTTATGTTACCAGAGTAAATTGTAAGGAGTGGATATGGCGGAAACCAAAATTAAAGCTAAAATCCGTGAAAAAACCGGGAAAAGTGCGGCTCGAAAATATAGATCTGAGGGATGGATCCCGGCAGAATATTATTCACATCGTGACGATAATCTGCATTTACTTCTCGATCAAAAAGAATTCGAAAGCACCATTGTGCATGGACATGGTTTGATTAATGTGGAAGTAGAGGATCATAAGAAAAAATTGCAGGTAGTGATTAAAGATATGCAATTTGATCCTCTCAAAGGTAATCTCCTTCATGCAGATTTTCAGGGAGTTACCTTAGGAGAAAAGCTCACCCTGAAAGTACCTATAACACTTGTTGGTACTTCCGCAGGTGTTAAAGCAGGTGGTATTCTGGAGTTTATAATCCGGGAATTAGAGATTGAGTCTTTACCCAGCCAAATTCCGGATAATTTACAAGTTGATGTTACCAATCTTGAAATTGGTGATTCGATTCATGTAAAAGATTTGATTGAGGAAGCCGAAGCTGAAGAAATGGTGGAAGAAGAGGAAATACAGGAGCCAGAAGTCATCGGACGGAAGAAAGAAGAAGAAGAGGAATAATATTAATAATTTACACTTTCCTCAAAAGGAATCTCTCCAAAATATTATTCGGGCATTCGATTGTATTATATTATTGGTTTAGGTAATCCGGGCCTGAAATATAAATATACCAGGCATAATATCGGGTTCATGGTAGTGGATCTATTGTCCCAACGATACCATTTGAAATTTAAAAATGAACGGTCAATTTACAAAAAGGCCGTCTTTCAGATAGAAAACAATCAGGTTGAACTTATTAAACCCATGACTTTTATGAACCTGAGTGGAAAAGCACTTCTTTCCTTAGTTGAACGGCGCCGTATTACTGACTATTCACAATTGTTGATTATTTGTGATGATATTAATCTTCCTTTTGGTACCATCCGCCTCAGGAATACAGGAAGTTCCGGTGGACAAAAGGGATTAGACTCAATTCTTCAGCAGTTACATACCCCTGACGTTCCACGCTTAAGAATTGGTATCAGTGATCAGTTCCAGGATGCGGCAGACTATGTACTTTCCGTATTTAACCGGGAAGAACGCAAACAATTGCCTGACATATTAAATGAGAGTGCTGATGCAGTTGAATCATTCGTTCTGAATGGAATACAATTAACCATGAGTAAATATAACAGAAACATATTGGAAAATTAAATTTTGGAGGATATCCCCGTGCAAGTTCAGTTGCTTTGGTTAAGCTTTGCTGCAGCTATTTGTGCATTAGTTTATGCCTTTTTTAAATCTCGCTGGATTAACAAACAAGATGCCGGGACTGAGAGAATGAAAGAGATAGGTCAGGCCGTCCGGGAGGGTGCCATGGCTTTCTTATACCGTGAATATCGGATTTTACTTATTTTTGTTCTGGCTGTAGCGGCATTATTGGTCTGGGGAAATGCCGCCCAAAATACCAGTTTGGTTGCCTTATCGTTTGCGGTTGGTGCCATTTGTAGTGGATTAGCAGGTTTGTTTGGGATGCGGGTCGCCACAGCCGCAAATACCAGAACTACTCAAGCCGCCAGAACCAGCCTGAATGAAGCTTTAAAAGTCGCTTTTAACGGCGGCTCAGTAATGGGAATGAGTGTGGTCGGATTGGGTATTTTCGGATTGACCCTTCTTTTCTATGTCTATGGTGGAACAAAACAAGGTGCTGATCTTGCCAGGGTGATGACAATTCTCTCAGGATTTGCCATGGGTGCATCATCAATTGCATTGTTTGCCAGAGTTGGGGGGGGAATTTACACTAAGGCGGCTGATGTGGGTGCCGATCTGGTCGGAAAGGTTGAAGCAGGTATTCCTGAAGACGATCCGCGAAATCCGGCCACTATTGCAGACAATGTAGGAGACAATGTTGGTGATGTGGCAGGAATGGGGGCAGACCTTTTTGAGTCATATGTCGGTTCTATCATTGGTGCTATGGTTCTCGCTGCCGGTGCAGGATTTGTCAATTTGGTATTTCTGCCTTTGGTTTTAGCGGGATTTGGTATACTGGTATCTATTGTTGGGACTTTTTTTGTGAGAACAAAGGAAGGGGGAAGTCCGCAATTAGCCCTTAATATTGGCACTGCCATAGCTGGCATTTTGATGCTCATTATCAGTTACTTTGTTATTGGATTCTTTCTCCCTGAGGCGGTGGAATGGAGTGGTAAAATAATCGATAAATTGGATGTCTATCTGGCGACTATAGCGGGTTTATTAGCTGGTGTATCCGTCGGATTACTAACAGAGTATTTTACTTCAGAATCTCGAAAACCAGCACGAGATATTGCCAAAGCGAGTGAAACAGGAGCCGCTACTAATATTATTGAAGGCCTGGCAAATGGAATGTACTCGACCGGCCTGCCGGTTTTGACTATTGCGCTTGCCATTATCATTTCCTACTATTTTGCTGGACTGTATGGGATTGCCATTGCTGCATTAGGAATGTTATCGACTACCGGAATTCAGTTGGCAGTCGATGCTTACGGTCCGATTGCTGATAATGCCGGGGGGTGCGCCGAAATGGCCCAGTTGCCGAAAGAGGTAAGGGATCGAACAGATAAATTGGATGCGGTAGGAAATACCACCGCTGCCATCGGAAAAGGTTTTGCCATTGGCTCTGCCGCTTTGACTGCTCTGGCTTTATTTGCCGCTTATCGCGAAACTGTTGCCAGAGCAATGGGTATTTCTTCTCTATCTTTAGATATCGATAATCCGATGATCATGGCGGGACTTCTGATTGGTGGCGTTTTGCCCTTTATTTTTTCATCTTTTGCGCTACGAGCTGTTGGGCGTGCTGCCTTTGATATGATTGCGGAAGTAAGGAGACAATTTAAGGAAATTAACGGTCTGCTTGAGGGCAAGGCCAAAGCAGATTATGCACGCTGCGTAGATATTGCGACGGCGGCAGCACTTAAGCGAATGATTGGACCGGGTATTCTGGCCGTATTCACCCCGGTCTTTTTCGGATTGATATTAGGGAGCCCTGAAATGTTGGGTGGAGTGCTTGCTGGCACCACAGTTTCTGGAGTATTATTGGCAATTTTTATGGCCAATTCCGGTGGCTCATGGGATAATGCCAAGAAATATATTGAGAGCGGTCAACTTGGTGGTAAAGGCTCTCAAGCTCACAAGGCTGCGGTCGTTGGAGATACCGTTGGTGATCCCTTTAAAGATACGGCTGGACCATCACTTAACATCCTGATTAAATTAATGTCAGTGGTCTCTTTAGTTATTGCCCCATTATTGGGAGGATGAAAATTTTAATAAATATTAGATTTGGGGGAAAATTAATATTATATTTTGCAGCTTTTAAAAGATAGTTTAGAGAAATAACATTGTTATCCTATTCCGATCAGCATCAATGATCGGGATCGTAAGACCAAAGGAGGTATAATGGAAAAACTTTATGCCACTATTTTTATTGTAGATATCTCACAGAATCCTGATGAAGTTGAAACAATAACCAGCCGAATTCAACAGTTGATCGAAGATCATGGTGGTATTGTAAAGAAGATTGATCGCTGGGGTAAAAGAAGGCTCGCTTATTCGATCAACAAGAAAACCCATGCTTCATATGTTGAGATTGAATTCTCTGCCAACAGTCGCTTAAATATCCCCAATATCCTGGAAGGTGAATTCCGTTTGAATGATCGTGTGTTAAGGGCTCTTACTTATATGATTGAAAAGAATGAGCTCATGCAGCGGCAACGGAATGCTGGCAAAACTGCCGCTCGTTCAAAGCAGGAAGAAATTAGAACTAAAGAACAAACCGTCAAAATTACCCAGGAAGTGCAAGAAGAGATAAGCGAAGAACCCAAAATTGAGTCTCTCGAAAAGGAGGTTCCTGATTTTGACGAAGCATATCCTGACGAACCATCCCTTGAAGATCCGAAAAAAGCTGATAGCGACCAGGCTTAATATTTTATATTAATGTTGAGGAGATAAAAATGCTACAAAGAAAGAAACGTATTTGCCGTTTTTGTGAATCAGGCGATGTGTACATAGATTTTAGGGATGAAAAACGATTGGTGCGCTTTCTGACCGAGCAGGGAAAAATTGTTCCCCGCAGAACTTCGGGAAATTGTAATCAGCACCAACGTCAATTATCTCGTGCAATAAAAAGAGCTAGACAATTGGCTTTAATACCTTTTGTTTCCGATATACCAAGATAAAAACTGAAAAAGACTGAGGTTCTAAAAATGAAGATCATTCTTCGACAAGATTACGAACAACTTGGTAAAGCTGGTGATACTATAGAGGTAAAACGCGGTTTTGGAATGAATTATCTTATTCCTAAAAAAATTGCCTATCCGGCTAAACCGAATTATGTCAGAATGTTAAATGAAGAACAACGACAGAAGTTAGTACAACAGAATAAACAGAAAAAATATGCCGAACAATTAGCCAAGAAGATGGAAAGTGTATCGGTTACCCTGGCAGTGAGTGTAGGAGAAGGAGACAAATTGTTTGGTTCTGTCACAAATCAGGATATCGCTGAAGCTCTGGTAAAGCAGGGATATGATATTGATCGTAAAAAAATTGAGTTAACAGAACCTATCAAAGCGCTGGGTATCTATTCGGTTCCAATCAAACTTCACCCCGAAATTGAAACGAAAATAAAAGTATGGATAGTAAAAGAATAGTCTAATAATCCCCATGATAATGTAAAAAATAGAAGGCGATCGAGGGAACTTGGATTGCCTTTTTTATGTTGGCCGCAAGAAAGTCATTAATCATTTTCGCCCTGTAGATCTTGCATTACCTGTTTGTTAAATATTGCATTATAATACAAATCCATTCTGTTTTTTTACTTGACAGTTTTGGCAATTT
>SMTZ1_10005793_pt1 | contig 12434 bp, 11 predicted proteins | sample DeeMarSWOR136_30_FD_25667 | JGI IMG/M metagenome (IMG submission 25667) | reverse complement strand
GGTTCCCCGAGCTCGTTCCTGACATGGCCGGGGTCCACCAGCACATGCGGATGCTCACCCCTGAGCACGTTACTCAGGAGGCTGGCATTGCAGTTGTTGCCCCGACCCAGCCACAGATAGCAATGGAAGTCCTGTCCCAGTAATACAGATTTGTGATAAAGCATAGTTGAGTCCTCGCGTTTCTCCGGCTTCTCGACAGCCCCGGCAGCTTTGAATTCCTCCCCATTATAGGGTAGAATGCTAGCCCGATGCTAATCCTGCTGGTGTTCAGGACTTAGGTTTTCGTATTTATGGTTCGGCATTGCACGTCCGATGTCTGAGTTGAAGAGCGCCTGGGAAATAGCCCAAGAGAAAGCCAAAAGGCTGGGCAGGCTTTCCGCCGAGGAGCTACGACGACAAAGGGAGGAAACCTGCCGCCAGGCAGGCACCGGAATCGGCCAGCGCTACCTCGACAGTCCGGAGACAGTGAACCTTATGGCAGAGCTGGACAAGCACCCAGAGCAAGAACGGGCGCTGGTCAAGGGGGCCGTAGTGAAGCGCCTGGCCGAGGCGCTACAGCTAGGAAGCGAGCCACCGACGGGGGCGGGAGCCGCGGGTCAGGGACAGAGCGACACCGCAAACCTGCGCCTGGAGAAGACAGTCGAGGCGATAGCCGCGCTGGAGCCAGCGTGGGGGACCATCATCGAGCAGATAAGGGGACTTATGCAGGAATACGTAGCGGCCGCAGGGAAGACACAGCGGAAGCAGGAGATAGAGAAGAAGGGCAGGGAGACGCTCCACCGCTTGAGGATATCGGGAACTGCCGTGGGCGATATCAACGTTGAGGCTGCGGCGCAGTGGCAGCAGAGCTGGCAGGAGCTGAGCCGGGCCTTCGCCGCCAGGCTTGACAACCTGAAACAGGAGATCCTGGCAAGGACTTCCGCAGCCTGACCACTCTTGACACTGCGCGGCGCGCGTTCGTCCGGTCATTACGAGGCACCCATCCCTCCGCCATTGCGAGGGTGAGCCAAAGCCCCGAGCAGAGCGAAGGGGGCAGCGACAAACAAATCCCCAGCACCGAGGCAATGTCCCAGTGAGGTGAGCGGTGAGATTGCTTTGCTGTCGCTCGCAATGACAGTGGAGTAGGAGATTGCCGCTGCTTGCATTCTCCACCCGACATGGTAAACTAGTACGGTAGGGAGTGAGGGGCGCTACTGCTTCAGAGCACCGGAGGCAAAGTGGCCAAGATATTTGTAATCGACCAGCAGCCCCTGTTCCGCCAGGGCATACGGAGCTTTCTTACCCAGGTACCGGATATGGAGGTATTGGGAGAGGCGGATGCGGATGAGGGCGTCCTCTCCACCATCGAGACCTCGCTTCCCGAGGTGGTGCTTCTGGGGATCAATGCCCCCCTGCCCGACGGCCTGAAGCTGTGCCACTCGATCAAGCAGCGGCTCCCCAGCGTGGCTGTCGTTGTCCTCACCCCGGAGTCATACCAGGACCAAGAGCTGTTCCAGGCAATCAAGGCCCAGGCCTCAGCATACCTGAGCAGGAACGTGAACCCCGATGAACTGGTGAAGGTTATCAGACGCTGCGCCGCCGGAGAACACCCCATAAACGAGACCATCCTGACCCGGCCCGGGGTGGCCGAGCAGATACTCCAGCAGTTCCAGAGCCTGGCTACGGAAAGGGAGACCGCCAGCTTCATTTCTCCCCTTACCCCCAGGGAGACGGAGATCCTCCAGTACATGGTCGAGGGCTACCTCAACAAGCAGATTGCCGACACGCTTAGCGTCAGCGAGCAGACCATCAAGAACCACATAACCTCCATCCTCCGCAAGCTCAACGCCAACGCCCGCACCCAGGCAGTGGTGATAGCCATCAAGAAAGGCCTGGTTTCCATCAGCCCAGCCAAGCAGTAGCCGCCGGACTGCACAGTCAAAGCGCTGCCCTCTCCCGATTTGTCATTGCGACGGCGAGCCGAAGCAATCCTCTGGTCAGCGGTGAGATTGCCACGCCTTCGGCTCGCAATGACAGTGGGCCATCAACTGCCTACTATCGACTCCGAACTGCCGGCTATCGACTGCCAACCCCTGACCTTCGACTCGCGGCTCGTCACCCTTCACATGTTACGCGTCACCCAGATTGCCACACATCCAGGTGATTCAAGGTATTGACAAGCAGAGAGTGGCCATATTAAGATAAACGCTAACAACTGAATACGGGAAAGGCTGGGAACAGGACTAGTAGGGCCTAAGGCGGAGTGCAGAGAGTCGGGTAAGGTGTGAGCCGATACTTGCGCGGGGCCTGAATGGACCTGGGAGCCGCAAACCGAAAGAGCAGCGTCGAGTAGGCTTTGCCGCAGGGGTAGCGTTATCGTAACCCAGGGTATTGCTAGGGCTTAGCTGTACCCGAGAAGAGATGGTCGTCAGACCGAATTAGGGTGGCACCGCGAGGAAGTGACCTCTCGCCCCTGGGCGAGAGGTTTCTTGTTTATTCTGGAAGTTGGAAGGAGGAATGACCATGTTAATTGCATTGCAGACCTGGCGTCGGGCCACCGACGCAGCAGTATGAGAGGCTACAGCCAACAGCAGACGATAGAGAAAGGAGATTGAGAAATGGACAAGAGAACGAAGTTCATACTTGACGAAAAGGACATGCCGACGCATTGGTACAACATCCTGCCCGACCTTCCCGAGCCGCTGCCACCTCTGCGCCACCCCGTGACCAAGGAAGTGTGTCCGCTGGACATGCCTCTACCCCCTCCGCTGTTCCCCGATGCGATCAACAGGCAGGAGTTCAGCACGGAGCGCTACATCGAGATCCCCGAGGAAGTGCGGGACGTGTACCGCACCTGGAGACCGACAATCCTGCACCGGGCGCACCGCCTGGAGAAGGCCCTGGACACACCGGCCAAGATCTTCTACAAGTACGAGGGGACGAGCCAGGCAGGGAGCCACAAGCCGAACACGGCAGTAGCGCAAGCCTACTATGCCAAGAAGGAAGGATTCAAGCGGCTGGCTACCGAGACCGGCGCGGGGCAATGGGGAAGCGCCCTCTCCATGGGGTCCATGTTCTTCGGCCTCGAGTGCAAGGTCTACATGGTGAAGGTAAGCTACAACCAGAAACCCTACCGCCGCGTTCTGATGGAGACCTGGGGAGCCCATTGTGTGCCGAGTCCCAGCCCGGATACCGAGATAGGGCGGCGCATTCTGGCGGAAGACCCTGATTCCCCGGGCAGCCTGGGAATAGCCATCAGCGAGGCCATAGAAGATGCCTTCGGCCGCGACGACACCAAGTACTCCATAGGCAGCGTTGTCAATCACGTACTGCTGCACCAGACGGTGAACGGCCTGGAGGCCAGGAAGCTGATGATGGAGCAGGCCGACGCCTATCCCGACATTATCGTCGGCTGCATAGGCGGTGGGTCCAACTTCGCCGGGCTGTATTTGCCCTTTGTCAAGGACAAGATCGATGGGACGAAGCCAGACCTGCGGGTCATAAACGTCGAGCCCACAAGCTGTCCTACAGTGACCAAGGGCCTCTACGCCTGGGACTACGGAGATGTCGCCGGGATGGCTCCTATCGTCCAGATGTACACCCTGGGCCATACGTTTGTGCCTCCGCCGGTGCATGCCGGGGGACTGCGCTACCACGGGATGGCACCCATCATCTGTCACCTTCATCGGTTGGGGCTTGTTGAGGCCAGAGCAGTGCCTCAGGTGAGCACCTTTGAAGCCGGGGTGATGTTCGCCCGCACCGAGGGCATTGTCAGCGCTCCTGAGACCGACCATGCCATCAGAGTGACCATTGACGAAGCCCTGAAGTGCAAGGAGACCGGCGAGTCAAAGACCATCCTGCTGGCCCATAGCGGTCACGGGCATTTCGACATGGCGGCCTATGACGCCTACCTGGCGGGCAAGCTCGAGGACTACGAGTATCCCGAGGCAAAGGTGAAGGAAGCCCTGGCTCATCTGCCGGCGGTGTGAGCCGCTGGGGCGAAAGCAGCAGCCAGGCCGTCCTCAGCGGGCCTAGATTGTAGCTACGGCGCGAGGGAGAGATGCGCCGGCCGGGCCAGCGCATCTCTCTGAACCTCGTGGGCATGGCAGCGAGCAGGTCGGGTTCTCGGCCTGACGGATGCGGCGAAGGTAACGGGTCGAGGAAGCAGATGTGCCGGGGGAGACTATATCGCGGTGAAAGCAGCCGGACTGGGGGCTAGCTACTAGCTGCGAGATATGGTGACAAAGTGGCCCGGGTGCTACTATAATATTCCGATTCTAGAGCTGTCTTGAGCTGGGATCAGCCAACTAGCGAGAAAGCGAGGAGACACCATGAGTGAACAGAGCACGTTCGAGCGATTGAAGGACTTAGTCGTGGAACTGTTGGAAGTGGATGAAGCGAAAGTGGTTCCCGAGGCCTCCTTTGTTGATGACTTCGGGGCTGATAGCCTGGACCTCATAGAGATGATCACGGCGGTGGAGGAAGCCTTCGGGATCGAGATTCCCGACGAAGATGCGGGGAAGCTGCAGACTGTTCAGGATGCAGTTGATTACGTTGATCTGAAGTGCAAGTGATGGACAAGAGAAGGGTGGTTGTCACCGGGCTTGGTGCTGTCACCCCTCTGGCTATTGGCGTGGAGCAGTCATGGCGGGCTCTGTGCCAAGGCAAGTCCGGGGTGTCAAGGATCACCAAGTTCGATGCCACCGGCTTTAAGACACAGATCGCAGCTGAGCTCAAGGGCTTCAATGCCGAGGACTTCATAGAAAGAAAGAAGGCTAGAAGGACCGACCCGTTCATCCACTATGCGCTGGCGGCTACTCAAATGGCAATAGACGATGCTCAGTTCGCCGTCAATGCCGGCAATGCCGATAGGGTGGGAACAGTGTTCGGTACCTGTGTTGGCGGCATGATGACCTATGAGAAGAACTGCTTCATCCTCAGGGACGAGGGTCCGGAGAGAATCTCCCCCTTCTTTATTACCGCCTTCATCCCCAATATGGCGGTGGCAGAGGTCTCGATCCTTACCGGTGCCAGAGGGCCAAGCAAGTGCGTGGTTACCGCCTGTGCTACCGGCAGCCACGCTATCGGCGACGCTTTCAGGCATATCCAATATGGCGAGGCAGACGCCATGATTGCCGGCGGCAGCGACGCCTATATTCTGCCGGTAGGTATTGCCGGGCTGGGCAGAATGGGGGCCGTATCGAGCAGAAACGATGAGCCGGAAAAGGCGTCACGCCCTTTCGACAACGACCGTGATGGGTTCGTGATCGGAGAGGGGGCCGGCGCCATGATCCTCGAGGATATGGAGCTGGCAAGGAGGCGGGGAGCCAGGGTCTATGCCGAGGTGGTGGGTTACGGTTCCAATGTTGACGGCTATCACATAACGGAGGCCGACAGCCAGAACCAGGCGCGGTGCATTATGCTGGCTCTAGAGGATGCCGCTGTCTCGCCCAGCGAAGTCGACTACATCAATGCTCATGGCACTTCTACAAGGAGCAACGACAGGTCAGAGACTCAGGCGATGAAGATCGCTCTGGGGGAGCATGCGTACAAGGTGGCAATAAGCTCCAACAAGTCCATGATGGGGCATCTGCTGGCGGCAGCGGGAGTGGTGGAGGCCATCTTCACCGTGCTTACCATTGCGGAGGGTACAATCCCCCCGACCATCAACTATAAGACCCCGGACCCTGAATGTGACCTGGACTACGTCCCCAATGTCGCCCGGAAGGCAGAGGTCAACATAGCTATGTCAGATTCCTTTGGGTTCGGGGGGTCCAATGCCGCGCTCGTTTTCAGAAAGGCCGCAGAGTAACCCCTGCTATCTGTTACCCTGTGTCCGTCAGTCAGGGTCATGCCTGTTCGGCGATCAGACCCATGGTCAGAGCGCCTGGTCCCACATACGTTCCTATGGTGGCTCCGCACTGTGACCTGTATATCCTGTCCTTGGGGAAAGAGGTACTCAAGCGCACGGATAGCTCCTCGAGTTCCTCGGGGGTGGTGGTATGAGCTATGGCCATTTCCTTGATGCGAGGGTACTTCTGGACCTGTTCGCATAGTCTGGTCAATGCTTTGGCTTGGCCGCGTACTCTTTCCAGGGGATATACCTCTCCATCCCGGACCTCTATCAGAGGCTTGACGTTGAGCACCGAGCCCAAGAGTGCCTGCGCCTTGCCTATTCTTCCTCCCTTGTGCAGATACTCCAAGGTGTCCACCAAGCCGAAGTAGTGCGTGTTGGGGATATCTCTGGCCACAATGGCGGTGACCTGATCCAAGTCTGCCCCGGCCAGGGCTGCCTTGGCAGCAACTATAGCCAGGAGCCCCAGGCCCATCGACGCAGACAGGGAGTCGACTACCTCCACGCGGCAAGCTGCCTCCACGCCCTCCTTGCCTACGAGCGCGGAGTTGTATGTTGCGCTCAATTTGCTGGAGATATGGATGGAAATGACTTCATCGGTCTGGGTGGCGAGATCCTGGTAGGTCTCAGTGAAGGTACCTGATGATGGCGCAGAGGTCTTGGGGAGCTGGGGCTCATTGACCAGCCGGGCGTAGAACTCCGCGGCGCTGATGTCCACACCATCGCGATGCACCTCATTGCCGAAGTGGATGTACAGAGGTACAACAGTGATCCCCAATTCCTGTGCCACCTGTGCGGGGATGTCGGATGTGCTATCGGTTACTACTCTGACGGCCATTGTCTCCTCCTTGACTCAAAGGTTCAGTAGCATGTCTATGCTGGCCTCCAACTCCCGCTCACTGGCGAAGGGCCCTACCTTGGCGTAGCGGACGAGGCCCTGGCTATCGATGAAGAAAGTGGTCGGCGTGAAGCGTATTCCATAGCTGGACGTTACCTGACCGCTTCCGTCCAGAGCCACGGTGAAATGCACCTCGCTGTCGCCGAAGAACTGTTGCACCTTCGAAGTGCTCTCCAGCACATTCACCGCTATGATTGTGGCTTCGTTGGCATAGTGCCTGGCTACAGTGTCGAAATAGGGCAGCTCTTCAGTGCAGGGGGGGCACTTGACGGCCCAGAAATTGAGCACCACGGCAGTCCCGTGCAGTTCCGATAGGGTAATCTCTGCCCCCGTCAGGGTGGGGAGAGTGAAATCCGGAGCTGCAGTTTCTTCTTCCAGGTATATCAGTCCCAGCTCTTCGGCTGTACCGGCAGACCCGGAACCGCTATCACTGCAGCCTGCGGGGCACAGGGAACACAAGGCAGCAAGCAAGCATACTCCCAATAGCCGCCGGTTGAACCTTTCATGTGCCATTAGCCAGTCACTCCTTACCAGTTGCTCAAGTAGCCCAGCTTGCCCGTGAGCATGAGGACCCCCACGCCGATCAGGAAAGCGGCGCTTGCCACCGAAGTGAACACGGCGTGGCGGCTGAGCCATCTCAAGCAGCGCGAGGCTGTCCCTATGGCCAAGCCAACAGCGATGAAAGGCAACCCCAGGCCCAGACAATAGGCGAGCAGCAGATAGATCCCCTTCCATACTGTTTGTGAACTCCATGCCAGAGCCAGTACGCCGCCCAGAACAGGCCCGACACAGGGAGTCCAGCCAAGGGAGAATACGGCTCCTATCAATAGAGACCTGAGATACCCTGAGCGCTTCACGTGGGCGAAGTCGACACGCTTCTCATAGTTCAGCCAGGGTACTTTCATTGCCGCCAGCAAGAATAGCCCAAATATTATGAGCAGCGCGCCTGCAGTGTTGCGCAGGGTCTCCGGCGGCAGCATCGCCCCCAACAGACCGAGAGACGCCCCCAGGCCAGTGAAGACCAGGGAGAAGCCGACTATGAAGCTAAGGGTGTGGAGGATGACGTGTCTTCGGCTCGGGGGCTCGGAACTGAGAACGGACGTGCCGGCGATGTTGGCCAGGTATACGGGAACCAGGGGCAAGACACAGGGCGACAGAAATGAGAGCAGGCCGGCGACGAAAGCCACCGGAAAAGTCACAGCCAAGATCTGGATACTCCCTTGCCCTGCATCGTGGTTTCCTGCCCTTATCCCCGCAAGTGATCCATTGGCGTCGGGCTGAAGCTGCGGGCTCTCCGAGGGACGAATTCCCCTGGTCGCAGAGGCTAGAGCGCCATTATACTACACTCAGCAGGGGAAACAAGGGTAACAAGTACTCCCGGCTTCAGCCAGCTCTCATCCTGTGAGGGATGTCCCCCCGGAGATATGGCAGCTGAAGTGTCAAGCTCCTGGCTACGAGCGGGGCTAACGGCTTCGTAAATGCGGCAGCATACTAGGCTGCAGAAGTCTCCCTCACCTCATTCAAGCCTCACCATCTCCACCCTCTGAGTCCCCTGGAATAGGTACCCTCAGCAAACCTCATCCACAGAGTCAACCAGGCTAATCAAGGTCTGGCCTGGTCGAGGGGTCGGTGGACTATCCTTGGTAAACACGACCAGGTTACCGTTCTGAGCAATGGCGAACAGGGGAATTGCCTCTTCACCGTAGAATTTCCGAAAGGCATCGTAGTCGAACTCCTGAGTCAACTTCGTCGTCTTGATCACCGCGCCTCGAGCAAAGCGGCCAGCCAAATACGTGTAGCCTATTCCTTGACCGAACAAAAGGCGACCCCGCAGGTGCCGAGAAACCGTTTCTCTGGGCCCCTTCTCCTTACCCTTCGGGGGTAGCTGGTACACCTCCGCGCGACCGAAAACGTCGATGAACTGCAGTGCTGCCAGAGAGTTGAACTCGTCGTCAGAGGTCAATCCCAGCAAACGACCGATGCCGCCCAGCTCGATCTCGTCCAGGGCATACTGCGACAGGATGCTGGCATAGAATGTTGGCAAACCAGCCATACGCGCCGCTGAGATACTGGCCCAGCTATCATCTACCACTAGTACAGGATAGCCCTCCGCCTGAAGGGCGCTAGCGATGGCCCGTGACCAGGAATGAGCACCGACGACCAACACTCCTTGGGGATTAGGGATAGCCACCTGGAGCCGACGCGCCAACGGCGAAGCCGTCAAACCATATGTAGTAACAGTAAACATAATCACCATGAAGGTAATCGGCACCAGAAGTTCGGCCTTGGGATAACCTGCCTCGACTAGACGCAGAGCAACGATGGAAGATATGGCCGCAGCCACGATGCCACGAGGAGCCATCCAACAGAGAAACAAGCGCTCAGATCGACTCAGTCGTGATCTCAATGTGGATAGTGCCACCGATGCAGGACGTGCAACTAGCATCAATACACCCAAGAAAGCCAAACTGCCTACACCAATGTGAGCAAAGTCGCTCACCTGGACGCGCGCCGTCAGCAATATGAACAAACCGGAGACCAGCAAGACTCCAAGGTCCTCCTTGAACTGGGCGATGTGCCTAACACTGACGGTCTTCTGATTGGCCATAGCTATCCCCATCACCGGAGCCGCCAGAAGACCAGAATCAGTCTGAAGCGAGTTTGAAGCTGCAAAAACACCAATTACCAAGGCCAAGGATGCTGCGCCATGAAGAAAGTCAGGAATCCAGAAGCGTGACAAGAATAGGAGCATAATCACTGCACCGAGCATGCCAAACCCACCGCCGATCAGAATGGTCTTGAGAAGACCTACGGCTGTAACCGCTATTGCTTCGTGAAATCCTCCGGCGAGAATAGCTTCAAAGACCAGAACAGCAAGTATGGCTCCTATTGGGTCGACAACAATACCCTCCCATTTCAGTATAGAACCTGCCTGCCTGCTTGGCCGCAAGTGTCTCAGCAACGGAACAATAACCGTGGGGCCACTCACTACTAGAATCGCTCCCAGGAGCAATGCCAAGGCGAAATCGAGGGTCAGCAGGAAGTAGGCAGCGCCAGCGCTTATCAGCCAGGTAACCAGGGCACCAAGGGTTACTAAGTTACGGACCACGCTTCCTATCTGACGAAGTTCGCCAATTCTCAGGTTCAGGCCGCCCCCAAACAGAATGACCGCTACTGCTACCGAAACTACTGGAAGCAACAAATCACCGAACAGTGCATCCGGGTTAAGGAAGCCGCTAACTGGCCCGGCAACGAGGCCAAAAACCAGCAGTAGTAAGATGGATGGCAGCCGAAAGCGCCAAGCAAGCCACTCGGCTCCAATGCCTAGGACGATGATGCTGGCCAAACCAAGCAATATCTGTTCGGTCATTTCATCGGCCTCTCGAACGATACATTGTGGAGCGTCATCACCAAGGCCTCTTCCGACCTTTGACAACGTTGCGACCACGGCCTCTTCGTCACAGCAGCCTGTTTCAGCCCATTCAAGCTCAACCCAGAGAGCATCTCTTGGACTACATGATAGCACGAGCTATGTTGTGGCTATGACTATGATGTGCATGCCATCAGAGACAATCGAAGAGCAAGCATCCGGCGGGTGACCATAAACGCTGACGGAGCGTGTCAGCAACCTGTCCGAACAAAAGGAGCAAACATGCTAGCACGGCCGCGTCTGCCGGAGCGAATAGGCCGACTGGAGGAACCCGCTAGTAATCTGTGGTAGAGCTCACATCCACGGGCACGTGACCTGTTACAGACCTTGGACTACCCGCTTCGGAGGTTAGTAGGCCATGGCGTGGCCGAGCAGCTACGTGAGATCGGGTCAGGGAACGGTTGGGTACGCGTCCTGCCAGCGCTCGGCATCAAGCCGTCGGTTTGGCACGCCAACAGAGATCACTCCACCTTCATGATACTGGACCGTGTCGGAACTCCATGGGAATCAAGAACCAGACACTCATGGACTTGGCACGACAGGGATGCACAAGCAAGCAAAGCTTCAGCATGATTATCCTAGCTCTCAAGATGGCCAACCATCGCAATGCGGTTATCCAACGCCACGGAAAGGGCACACGAAGGATGTGGCAGACAACCGATTGTCTTGATAGCACAGTCGTTTGCTATAATGGGGCCCAGGGGCTGTAGCTCAATTGGGAGAGCGCCTCCTTTGCACGGAGGAGGTCAGGGGTTCGAATCCCCTCAGCTCCACATCCGCTTCAACGCCTGGAATGCCTCCCGCCTCAACCCTATCGAGGCGCTGCGTTCTGAGTAGAGCCAGCCTTCTGTCTGCTCACCGGCGAGTCCGTCTCTCGCAGTCCCCGATCCAGGAGATGAGCCGGTGTGAACTACCTGCCCTCCAAGAGCCGATCCACAGCTGTAAGGAGACAAGGTCAGAGGGCCACCCTGGCCGGCGAGGGATGGCCCCTCAAACGGCCTGCCGGCGCTAGTGCTGCGAGACGGCAGGGGTGACTACCACGGGCTTTCCTTCTGTTTCAGGGCGGCAATGAGGTCCTCTACCGGTATCGCGGCCAGGGTGAGGGTCTGGGTGGTTCCCCTGGCGCTGAGTCTTATGGCCAACCTGGCTGCCGCCTCATTGCTCGGAGCCTCGATTATGTTAACGAAGTCATACTGACCGAGGAGAGCATACTGAACCAGAGACTTCACGCCCATCAATTCGACTTCCTTGTTGAGTTCCCTGAGCCTTTCAGGTTCTTCCTGTATGGCTTTTCTGCCTTCATCGGTTAGCGTCGTGAGCATAAGATAGACGGACATGGTCACCTCCCCCAAGATTGTCTCAGGGTACTATTGTATCAGCATTGTGTGATCACAGTGCACCCCACTGCTCATCTTTCTCGCCGGCCAGCGAGGTGAGTCGGTCCCAGCTACACCAATGGCCTAGCAAGGGGAGACACGGAGGTCAAGCGGGGGTCCCCGCCAGCTCCTGAGGTGATACAGCAAGCCCCACGGCGTCAACTCCGAGTCAACAAGTGGTACAATAGCTGTTGGAGGCAGGTCAAGCTGAGTATCAGAAGAAGAGCTGGCCGGCGGTGATTACGTGTGTCGCTCTCTCAGGCTCATCACATTCTTCTACGGAAGACAGCAGACATATTCCCAAGAAGGGGAGAACTGTATCATCTAGATAAGGAGGTATCCCTGTGAAAGAAACGCTCGCCCTGATAGACCAGATACTCGACGAGCACAACAGAATCCACCGGGACCTGCACAGCCTTGAACGGGTTAGCAGCGACCTGGACGCACTAGTGGAACTGGATTCAGATAGGACCAGGAGCTATTTTGTAGTAAGGACCCCCAACGGCAGAGAGGAGGGGCTCCAGCAGTGGCAGGACGCACTGGAGGCAATTGACGAGGGGCTGCGGGCTCACTTCCAGCGGGAAGAGACATTGCTGTCGCAAGCCTTCCAGAAGCACGGGAACCGGGAGCTTGTCTCAGCTCTCGACACTCTACTGCACGAGCATGACGATCTCAGAGATCGGGTCGCCAAGTTGAGGAAGGACGCTGCCGACTTGGTAGCGGGGGGACTGCGCATTGAAATATGGGAGGCGAATGGCTGGGGTATGCGGGTCAACATAGACAGAATACGTGCTCTCATTGAATCCCACGCCAGCAGCGAGCAGAGACTGTTGAACACGCTGCGGAGCGAGCTGGAGAAGGCATAGCGGGTTAGGAGGAATACACATGCGCCTTCTA
>SMTZ1_10010354_pt1 | contig 12436 bp, 12 predicted proteins | sample DeeMarSWOR136_30_FD_25667 | JGI IMG/M metagenome (IMG submission 25667) | reverse complement strand
TGGGACCCGGCGATTGTAGATGTCTTTCTTAAGATATTAAAACGAGAATCTAGAATGTTGAAGACTACCCCAGTCGAAACATAGCGAACTCGTGCCTATTGGATGGGGGCAGCGAATAATAGTGCGTTATGGCCTACTTGACTCACGGCCGATAGTCTCGAACCGCATCCGATGTTGAACGAGATGAATAAGTGGGGTTCTTATTCGATACCCCCTCCTCATAACGACGCTCAATATCATGCCAACCACCTCGCTACACAGGTGGTGCCGTCGACGCCCAACACCTAGCCCCGGAGGGATCCCGTGTCACACAGATATCACAACAACATCAAATTCACATCACACAGATCTTGCAAATCTATGCGAAGAACGCAATAATAGGCTACAGAGGGCCTAAAAAGTGACACCCAGACTCCTCTGAGAAGTCAGCGGTCGTCAGGTTCAAAAACGAGCTCTTGAGCCGAAAAACATTACCCAATCTTTTAATCAGGGTGTCGGTGGTTCGAATCCAGCACGGCTCACAAGCTTCAAAATCGTTTCGATTTGCCCCTAATTATAAGCTAGGCCCTTGATAAATTATGTCAACCTATCCCCTCGTCCATCTAATCCCGTTAGCGAAAGCCCCACGCCTATTACTATTATTTACCAACCTATCCACTGGCGAATGCCGCGCTCTCAACACCGTCACCTGGGACGCAACCTGATCAACATACCGGCGCGTCATTTCCAAGGTCTCGTGCCCCAGGATCCGCTGCAAGGTCAAGCTATCTCCATCTCCAATAAGGTAGTTAGTGGCAAAGGTATGGCGGAGTAAGTGTATGTGAAGCCTGGGAATGCCCGCCTTCATCGCAAGCCGCCTGAATATCGATGTAATGGCTGTCTCCGTAAGCGGATCCCCTTCGATATTCAAGAATACTATCTCCGTTCCATGATTATCAGGTCGAAAGTGATTAACATACCGTTGCATTAACCGGGCAGTTCTATTGCCAAATGGTACAATCCTCTCCTTTTGTCCCTTCCCCATTACCTTGAGCCAACCATCTTCGATATGAAGATTGGAACGCTTCAACTCGAGAAGCTCAGCACACCGAAGACCTGTATCCAGGAACAGGCAGAAAATGGCCGCATTTCTGCATCCAGTAGCTGTATTGGGGTTAAAACCCCCAAGAATACGCGTAACCTCTTCCAGCGTCAGTGTCTCCATTACCTTCCTCGGTGCCCGGGGAGCTTTCAGCTTAGCGAGTGTATTGCCTTTAGTGTACTCCTCACGCTCAAGCCAGGATGAAAAAGCTGTCAGCACCCTTACATGATTACGCACTGTCATCACAGATATGGGCTCATTTGTGAGAGGTTGGTAGAGATGGCCTTCGTACTTCCTTGCCTTTTGTAGTGAGGCTACATAAGCTCTTGCTGTATGCAGATTAAGATCAGCCAGTGTTCCACCGACTGTGTTAACAAATCGGCTTAGTTTCTCGCGGTATCCACGGATCGTCTTCGGGGACTTGCCCTCAAGTCGGCAGGTGGTAAGGTATTCTTCGACTAAGGTGTCCAGTGATATTTGCGTCTTGTCCATTTCATGCCAGCTTGGGATCTTTTTAAACATCTTAGGCGCCCCTCCTGTATCGGTCAAAAAACATTGACCTGAAATTGACCTGCGCCTAACCTAAAGCTAACCCAAACATGACATTTCAAACTGCTAGTCGGTTTTCACGGTTTCCCCTCTCCTTCAATTCAATTTCCCAAAAAATTCCGCTAAGCAACTTCGTAAACCGCAGGCCGTCGGTTCGAATCCGACCGCTGGCTCCACAGCTTTAAAAATACCCCAAAAGCATGATGTGTTATACTAACGTAAGCGGAAAGGGTGTGTTCGAGGAGGAGCACATGCAAAATGACAACATTATTCAGGCGGAAGGGGTTCACAAGACCTACGACACCGGCAAGGTGAAAGTGGACGCCCTCAGGGGTGTTGATCTGAGCGTCCTGCGGGGCGAGATGGTGGCTATTATGGGACCTTCCGGGTGCGGCAAAACAACACTCCTTAACGTCCTGTCGGGGATAGATGACGTCACCAAGGGCCAGGTGGTCATCGATGGCGCCTCCATTCACGCCATGTCGGACAAAGAATGTACACGCTACCGAGCCGAGAAGATGGGCTTCGTCTTCCAAGCCTTCAACCTGCTGCCGGTGCTGAGCGCAGTAGAGAACGTGGAGCTGCCCCTGCTGGTGGCCGGGGTGAAGCCGGGGTATGCTAGGCAGCGAGCAAGGGAAGTTCTGGCCCTGGTGGGCCTGGCTGGGGAAGAACATAAGCGCCCCGCAGAGATGTCGGGCGGCCAGCAGCAGCGTGTAACCATCGCTCGAGCCTTGGTAAACGAGCCCGCCATCGTATGGGCAGACGAGCCCACAGGCAACCTGGACAGCGAGACCTCCGCGGAGGTCATGGACCTGCTGTGCCAGCTGAATAAGCAGAAATCGCAGACCTTCGTCCTCGTCACCCACGACATCGCCGTCGGCCGCAGGGCGGATCGGATTCTGCGGATGGCGGACGGCCAGATAGTGGAGGAGCTTCGCGTGGGTGGCAGCTGAACCTGGGCCTGGCTGGCAGTAGATAGAACGAATGCCGAAGGAGGCGGAACATGTTCGCAAGGGTTACGTTGTTTGAGATAGACACCCTCAGAATCAGTCTGGACGAAGCGCTGGAAAAGTTCAAAGAGTTGATCGTGCCCGAGGCGCGGAAACAGGAAGGATATGAGGGTATGTATGTAATGCGCACCCCGGAGGGCAAGGGAGTCATCCTGTCGCTATGGGCGAGCGAGGAAGCAGCAACAGCCGGCGTGACAAGCGGATACTACGATGAGCAGGTGGCCAAGTTCGTGGCCCTGTTTCGTGCGCCGGCCGGGCGTGATCATTACGAGGTAGTCTTCGCTGAGGCCCCTGGTATAACACGCGCGTAGGCTCCAGCTACCGACGTAGCGACTCCGGTGTGCTGAAAGTAATGAGGTTGCCCAAGAGTAATAAGAAGCAGCCATGGAAAAGCTATTTGGCATACCCATCAATCAACTTATGGTAGCCCTACTAGTTATCTTCGGTGTGGGTGTCGCCATCACGATCATCGTCGCTGTGAGAAACCGGGTGATGTTCAAGATGGCGGTGCGCAACATCCCCCGCGCCCTCATTGTGCTGGGGCTGATGCTGGCCACCATTCTCTTCTCCGCCTCGTTCGCCACCGGGGACACTCTTGCCCATTCCATTCGCGTCATGGCGCTCGAGAAGATCGGAGAAGTAGATGTGGTGGTGCAGGCGGAGACACCAGAGCCGTCTGGCCGGCCGACCTACTTCGCCCAAGGCCATTTTGACGAGGTCCGGGAGCATCTGTACAGCGACCCGGAGACGGAGGGCGTCGTGGAGGGCGTTGCCCCCCTGGCAACCGAGGTTGCCCCAGTAGTGGCGCTGGCCACCCGCCAGAGCGAACCCCAGGTCCGCATACTGGGCTATGCCGAGGAGTGGATGAGTGGCTTCGACCGCCTAGTGGATGGACAGGGGAATACCCTTTCTTTGACTGACCTGGCCCTTGGTCAGGTGTATATAAGCAGCGAGCTTGCGAACAAGCTAGATGTGGGCCCAGAGGACATGGTACAGGTCTTCTTGAGGCCACAACAGCCCTCAGCGCTTGAGGTCGTCGGGGTATACGAGAAGGGAGCGAACCCTGCTGGCGAGCTCTCCGTAGTGATGCCCCTTCCCTATCTCCAGTGGCTTACGGGAGAAGAGGGCATGATAAACTCCATCCTCATCACCAACCGGGGAGATGCCCTTGAGGGCGTCCGGCATACCGACGCGGTAGTCTCCAGCCTGGAGCCGAAGCTGGAGGAGCTGGAGGGGCCGACCCTCGACGCGGATCCCGTAAAACAGGATGCGTTGGATGAGGCCGACGAGGCGGGGAGCATATTCGCCACCATCTTCCTCCTATTCGGGCAGTTCTCTACTGCTGCAGGAATTCTGCTCATTTTCCTTATTTTTGTCATGCTCGCCGCCGAGCGGAAGCGGGAGCTGGGCATTGCCCGGGCAATGGGCACGCAACGGGGCCACGTTATCCGCTTATTCACCTTCGAGGGCACCATCTACGCTCTCATCGCTGCCGCCGTGGGCAGCCTGCTAGGAGTGGCGGTTGGATGGGGAATGGTCCGCATTATCGCAGTCGCCTTCGGCCAGACGGACCTTGAGTTAACATTCACCTTTAACCCGCGGAGCGTGGTTATCGCCTACACCCTGGGGATGGCACTCACCTTCGCCGTCATCCTGGTCTCGTCGTGGCAGGTGAGCCGATTGAACATTGTTCGGGCCATCCGGGACATCCCCGAGCCTCGCATCACTCGCAAGACTATCAAGGGACTGATTCTGGCCATCCTGCAGCCTCTGGCAGGACTCCTCATAGCCATTTATGGCATTGTGAACGAACAGTTAGCTGCCTGGATGCTGGGGACATCGCTTATCATCATCGGCGTGCCCCTGCTGGCACGGCGTTTCGGCCTGCAGGACCGCGCCGCCTTTACCATCGCCGGGCTGGGCCTTGTGGTGTGGTGGCTCCTTCCCGCCAGTGTCACGGGGTCCATCCTGCCCGAGATGGAGCAGGGCATAGAGATGTTCTTCATGTCCGGTATCATGCTGGTGATTGGGGCGGTGTGGGCCATTATTTACAACTCGGACCTGCTGCTGGCGGCTACGGTGCGCCTCTTCGGGCGCATCCGGGGACTGGCGCCGGTGCTCAAGACCGCCGTCTCCTACCCCATGCAAAACCGGTTCCGCACCGGTATCACCCTGGCCATGTTCTCCCTGGTGGTGTTCACCCTCGTCGTGATGGCCTTCATAATCAACTCCATGGCCGCAGTGTTCGAGGACACGGAGACGCTGTCGGGAGGCTTCCAAATCCGTGCCGACACTAGCTACGCTAACCCCATCACAGACATCAGGACTGCCCTGCAAGAGGCCGACGATGTGGCCCTGGACGACTTTGAGGCCATTGGCACATTCACGGGTACCCCTATAAAGGTAAAGCAGGAAGGGACCGAACAGGAACTCAACGACTTTCGCATCCAGGGGGTGGACGAAGGCTACACCGACAGCGTCACTTACGGGTTCGCCATGACTGCCGAGGGCTACGACTCACCCCGGGACGTGTGGCAGGACCTCCAGAAGCAGCCGGGGACGGCAGTGGTCTCCGCCTACCTAGTGCCCACCAAAGCCAACTACAGCATGGGCGGGACTTCGCCTGACTTCAGCCTGGAGGGGTTCTTTATAGAGGACGAGACCCTGCCGGAGGTATACCTTCAGGCGCATGACCCCCGCACAGGCAACCAGCAAAGGCTCCGCGTCATCGGAGTGCTGGAGCAGGCCGCCTTCTATGCTCAGGGAGTGATCACCTCACAGGCCACGGTGAATGACCTGCTTGGCGAAACGGTGTATCCTCTGGCCTATATGTTCCGCCTCAAAGAGGGCGTGGACGCCGAAGCGACAGCCAAGGCGTTGGAAGCACGCTTCCTGGAGCATGGTATGCAGGCAGAGGTAATGGCCGAGGAGATCCGTGAGAGCGCCAGCATCAGCCTGATGATAAACAACCTGCTCCAGGGTTTCATGGGCCTCGGCCTTGTGGTGGGCATCGCCGCCCTGGGAGTCATCGCCGCCCGCTCTGTAGTGGAGCGGCGGCAGCAGATAGGAGTGCTGCGGGCACTGGGCTTTCAGAAGAGCATGGTCCAGTTCTCTTTCTTGCTTGAATCCTCGTTTGTAGCGCTGCTGGGCATCGCGATCGGCATCGCCCTGGGCGCTGGCCTCTCTGTCCAGATCATCGACGCTATGGGCGAGTCGTTCGAGGGCATCACATATCAGGTCCCCTGGCTCAACATCTTGGTGGTATTCATCATCGCCTACGGCGCGTCCCTGCTCACCACCTACCTGCCGGCGCGGCAGGCGGCCAATGTCTACCCGGCAGAGGCACTACGGTTTGAATAGCAGTCGCTGGGCCGCTGTATTTCAAGGGGCTCGTTTGAAGCACGTCAGTCCTCTGTAGCTAGGCTAGGAATTGTGTTAGTACCATTGGTGATATTAGCGCTTGTCATTGGGGTCGTTGGGTGTGGAGATGGGGAGAGCAAGGGCAGCGCGGTGATTACATCTAAAGGGGACGTACGCACTTTCGGTCTGGTTACTATTTAGAGCCCCGTCCCTCGTTCACCAGTCTTCGGTAGCATTCCATGCCGTCCGATGTCGGTCTGTAGGAGTAAACGGATAGCCTGCCACCTGGCTGTCGCTCCAGCAACCCCCCTGACAGCAGAGTCCGCAATGCGACCTCCTTCAAGTACCCTGAAATGGGAAGACGGTGATCGGGCACAGGCTCATTGCTTGCTTCATATTCCTTGCAAATGGCATAGAGCAGCGTGACTGGCTCCTTCTCGAGCGCAGCTAGAACCTGCTGCATCACATCCGTTTGCCTCAACCTCTCGATGAGCTCTTCGTACGCTCCCATATTCTCGCGCCAAAACTCCTTCGGCAAGGTCGAATTCTATCAAGGCATATCATAGACCACAGTCATGAATGATTCAAGGCGACACAATGTCTTCCGCAAGTCACCTCTGTCAGCTTTGCAGCGCGGCAAATGCGATCTGTCGATATTTCCTTTCCATTGCCTCTTCGGGGGGGAAAGCGAAGCATGTTGCGAAAAGGACAAAAGGGATGTACGATAGCAGGTGAGCTTGAAGTAGATTCGCAGGTTCGGGGGTAATCGTGATACATAGGGTCAGTCTAAGCACTAAGGCAAGAGTAGAGTTTAGAGATATTACTGGAGAAATTCAGGCTATGGTGAAAGCCAGCGGTATCGAGGGTGGCATTTGCCATGTTTTGGTCCCACATACCACGGCCGCAATTACAGTAAATGAGAACGCCGATCCCAGCGTAGCGGCAGACATCACTACGCAGCTTGAGGCTATAGTACCCCAACACAGTGGCTACCGCCACATGGAAGGTAATGCTCCCGCCCATATCAAGGCTAGCCTCATGGGCAACTCCCAGACACTGCTGGTAGAAGGCGGGAAACTGGTTTTGGGGACGTGGCAGGGCATCTTCTTTTGCGAGTTTGATGGCCCAAGGAACCGCACTATTCTAATCAAGCTTGTACCAGACAAGCCTTGACCTCAGCTACCAAAGGGCTGTTGAGAAGAGACCATGGCTCTCAGAATTCTTCTTGCCTGCGGCCAGCATAGTTCCTTTGGGTAATTTCTTGCGATGCCAGCATCCGTGCTCTCTCCAAATCGGCCTGCGTATTGATATTGAAAAAGCTCAAATGCTCAGGGTCAAATCTATCTATCTCGTCTTCGTCCACATGCCTTACCCTCACTGAGTCAAGGAAGTCTGTGACCTTGAGATTGCCCGCCTTGAGCAGCCTTTCCATCGGCAGCAGGCAGTTCTTGGTGTAGACTGCATGAAGTGGCTCCCAAAGCTCACCTATCCTGGGTATGACGACATCGAAATCAGGGGATAGGTCGATCATGTAGCGCAGCAGGTCTAGGTTGAGAAAGGGCATGTCACAGGCCACTACCAGATTATGAAAACTGGTTGAGTACGCCAAGCCGGTATAGATGCCTCCCAGCGAGCTCTTCCCCGGATAGAGGTCAACCACCGTTTTCGCTTCAGCATATGAGGAGAAGGAGGACCTCGATTGTCTTTTTGAAATCACGATCAGGATTTCAGAGCTGAGTGGTCTCAGATGACCGATGGTTCGCTCGATCAGGCTCTTCTCAGCAACCACCACTGCGTGCTTTTCTTTACCCAGGCGAGAGCTGCGGCCACCGGCGAGGACAATCGATGTCATGTCAGATACCCTAGCTACGGCAATGATATGCTTAGGCTGGTTGGCTGTCAATGTCTTGAACAAGGCCGTAGGCATCCTCTGCCCTTGTTTATTCAGAAAGTAGGCAGCAGTGTTGCCGGTGAGTACAAGGCGAAATAGCTTCCCGCGGTACCCTGGATCGTCATTTAGGGTTTACCCTCAAGGCAGCATGTGGTAACATATTCCTCGACTGGACTAGCAAGAGAGATAGCAGTCTTGTCCATTTAACGGCAGCTTGGGCTCTTTCTGAATATCCTGGGCTTTCCTCCCATCTTGGTCAAAAAACATCGACCCAATACTGAACTGCGCCTGAACCGAAGCTAACCCCAAGCTGACCTTGAGGAGAGTATGCAAATATGAGAAAGGTCGCCGTTATTGCCGATAGCACATGTTGCCTGCCAAGCGAGCTGGTGGAGAAATACGGTATCTTTTTGGTACCCATCTTCATAATCTACAAAGGTAACAGCTACCGCGATGGAATTGATATGAGCCCAGGCGAAGTCTATACGATTATGCGAAGAAGAAAGGACCTGCCCACTACCTCAACCCCATCAGCGGGTGACTTCCTGAATGTCTACCGTCAGTTAAGCCAAGAGGCAGAGAGCATACTTTGTATAACCCTCACCAGCCTGCAAAGCAAGACCTTCGAAGCTGCAGTGTTGGCCAAGGAGAAGGCTAAGGAGGTAATTCCAGATACCGCTATCGAGGTTGTAGACAGCCGCGCTGTAGCCGGTGCATTAGGCTTTGTCGTCCTTGAGGCGGCTCGCGTTGCCAGCCAGGGGGCGGACCTGCCCCAGGTAGCCACTGCTGCGCGCAGCATGATCGGCAGGGTAAATCTCCTGGCCATGTTAGACACGCTCTACTATCTCGCGAGAACCGGTCGCATTGCCAGGGCGGCAGCCTGGGCTGGGGCAGTACTGAATATGAAGCCCGTAGTCGAGCATTCTACGGCGATAGGAGAGACAACTCCCGTGGCACGTCCAAGGACAATGGCGAAGGCGGTAAAGCTCATGCTGGAGCTAATGGCGGAAAGAGTAGGGGACTCCACCGTTCACGTCATAGTGCACCATGCCGATGAACTGGAGGAAGGGGAGAAGCTCAAGGCAGAGGTCGGTTCAAGGTTTAGCTGTGCCGAACTCTATCTCACCGAGTTCACCCCCGGCATGGGAGTCCATGCCGGGCCTGGCATCCTCGGTATCTCGTTTTACCACGATTGAGATGGCTATTCGTAAGCGTTGAGCCCTCAGCTTTCAGTTCTCAGCAAAACTCAGAAGCTGCGGCTTGACACCAGCCCAGGCAGGAAGTTATGCTACTCCACAGAACATCAGGCTCCCCAAGCCTACAATTTTTAGATGGCATGTAGTTAGTTCAAATTCGTTCACAGGCCTGCTGATTTAGCTGAAGTGCGGGGAGTACAAGGGGGAACTTGAGCAAGCTTTTAGATAAGCTAGAGCGGATCTCTGAGGGAAGAGCCCAGCCTCTGGGTTTCGGGGCCGCAGTAGACAGGGGAAAAAGCTTACCCATGTTGATTGTCGCCAGCGTACCTGTGGGAGATGCCAAGCTAGCCGCCATCGCTGCAAAGGCAGGCGCCGATGCCGTATTGATGACCCTTGAGCATCAGGAGAAGGGTGACGAAGCACTGGCGAAACTCAGCAGCGCTAAGCCCGATATTCCCTGGGGAGCATCCCTGACCGCAGTAACCAAGGAGGAGGTCGAGCAGCTCATTAAGATGGATTGTGACTTTGTGATCTTCGCTCCAGACAAAACCCCGGCAGCAGTCCTGGGGGCAGAGAAAATTGGTAAGGTGCTTCAGATAGACCCTTCGTTGAGCGACAGCCTGGCCAAGGCTATAAATCGCCTGTCCATCGACGCTGTGCTCCTCGGCCCGGTTAGCGAGGACCAATCCCGCCTTACTGTGCATCAGCTAATGATATACGAGCGACTAGCCGCTGGAGCGGGTAAGCACCTCCTGGCGGCCATGCCTCCTGGTCTGCCAATTGACGATATTGAGAGCCTGTGGGGACTTGGAGTGCGGGGAGTGGTGGTGAACCTGGCAGTCAAGGACCCCGAACAGAGGCTATCTCAGGTGATGGAAGCAATTCAGAAGCTGCCCACTACCAGGAAGAAGCCTGGAGAGAAACTCAGCGCCTCTCTGCCTCGTCCAAGGGAGCAGTCGGAGACGATGTCGCCTGAGGAAGAGGATGACGAGGATATTTAGCCCAGCACGAAAGTCAGCACAATTAGGATGATGATCATCATCCCCGCCAGAATACCGAGCCTCTTCAGATCGGCCCTCACATATTGATAAGTGGCAGCGGATCGCTTTGGCTCGGGTCGCGCCCTTGGCGTAGTCGGCGTTGTTTTGGAGACCGGGGGCTTGATTGGCCTGGGCTCAGCTATCTCCTGAGATTCGGGCGCAGAAACCATTCCCGTTTGAATAGAAGGTCTGCCTCGTTGTTTTTTCTTCTTTGCCTTACTCAACTGCGAGTACCTTGCGGCTGCCCTGCGTGATTTCTTGGCCATCTTCCTTCCCGTCCTTTTGAAAATGTGCTTTCAGATTTCTGCTTCCGGCCTCTCAGGTCTCCACCTAATTCTAGTCCCTCGGGATTGCTTTGGCAAGGGTCTACAGTAGCCCATCAAACAGATAGACATAACCCCCGCGATGTGATAGACTTTCGCTTACCCCACGATGTTATGGACAGGGCTCCAGGGAAGGCAAGGATGCGCGAGGCGATGCTCTACGAGAAACTGGCTGACTCCGCCGTTCGCTGCCACGTCTGCCAGTGGCGCTGTGTAATCAGGCCGCAGAAGTTCGGCCTTTGCCAGGTGCGCCAGAACATCGATGGCGTCCTCCACATCCTGAACTACGCCGAGGTATCCTCAGTCGCAGTGGACCCAATCGAGAAGAAGCCACTGTTCCACTTCTATCCCACGAGCATGGTCTTCTCCCTCGGAGGGTGGGGCTGCAATTTTCACTGCAAACACTGTCAGAACTGGCAGATATCCTGTCAGGTGCCCTGGGAGGAAAGACGGGGCTCGAAACAGGTCTCCCCTGAGGATTCCATCGAACTCACCAAACGCTACGGCTGCGAGGGGATCGCCTGGACCTATAACGAGCCTGGCATCTGGCTGGAGTACACGCTGGATGGAGCCAAGCTCGCCAAAGCTGAGGGTCTATATACGGTATATGTGACCAACGGCTATTCTACCCCCGAGGCACTGGACGCAATTGGGCCTTATCTCGATGCATGGAGGGTCGATGTAAAAGGGTTCTCCGATTCCTTTTACAGGCAACTGGCCAAGGTCTCGAAGTGGCGGGGCATTCTCGAGGTCGCCGAGAGGGCGCAGGAAAAATGGGGCATGCATGTCGAGGTAGTTACCAATATCATCCCCACCATGAACGACGACGATGCCCAGCTCGAGGCCATCGCCACCTGGATTCGGGACCGCCTGGGCGAGCTTACTCCCTGGCATGTGACCCGCTTCTACCCCCACCATGAACTGCAACACATACCCCCTACGCCGGTGTCGACAATCGAGCGTGCCTACGACATTGGAAAAAGGGTGGGACTTCGCTTCATTTACGTGGGCAACCTGCACGGCCATGAGGGCGAGAACACTACCTGCTACTCCTGTGGCCGTCTGCTGGTAAGGCGTGTAGGCTACCAGACCGAGCAAATTGGTGTGGAAGGCTCCAAGTGTCGCTTTTGTGGAGCTGAGCTAAATTTCAGGACAAAATCTAAAGGAAGGGGAACGCCATGATTAGGCATCCGATTGTCGCAGGTCAGTTTTACCCCGCATCGGCTTCTTCGCTGGAGGCGCAGGTGAGGGGATTTGTCGATGAAACGTCGCCGAAAGAAGAGGTGATCGGGCTGGTCTTGCCTCACGCTGGATATGTCTACTCAGGAGCAGTAGCTGGTGCAGTCATTTCCAGAATCCAGTTCAAGGACACCTTCATCATCCTCGGCCCCAACCACACAGGGAGCGGCATGCCCTTCAGCATTATGACCGAAGGCTCATGGGAAACACCCTTCGGCGAAGTGGAAATCGACTCGCGGCTAGGCAAACAGCTCTTGACCAAGTCCAGGCACCTGGAAGAAGACCATGTGGCGCATTCATACGAGCACTCTATTGAGGTTCAGCTACCGTTTCTGCAATACTTCAAGCGGGATATCAAAATAGTGCCTATCGTATTCTCTCACGCCATTGCTTCCATCTACAAGGAGATCGGTAAGGAGATAGCCGAGGCAATCAAGGAGCTAGGGGCAAAGACAGTAATCATCGCCAGCAGCGATATGACTCATTACGAGTCCCAGGAAGCAGCCAAGAAGAAGGATACCCAGGCCATAGACGCCATACTGGAACTAGATGAAGACAAGCTCATGAGGCGAATAGGAGAGCAGAACATAACAATGTGTGGGTATGTGCCAACGGTAGCTCTCATCTCGGCAGCCAAGGAATTGGGGGCAAAGCGGGCGGAATTGGTCAGGTATCAAACAAGCGGTGATGTAACCGGTGATTACAGCGCTGTAGTAGGCTACGCAGGGATAATAATCGCGGGTTGAA
>SMTZ1_10005790_pt1 | contig 12436 bp, 8 predicted proteins | sample DeeMarSWOR136_30_FD_25667 | JGI IMG/M metagenome (IMG submission 25667) | reverse complement strand
AAAGCACCTAATGAGTGAATATATTCATGTAAAAGAATATGATATGTGTAAGCCCATACAATTTCATAAGGTTGTTGTTCAAGAAGTATTTTTAAAGGTGTTTTATTCATGACGATATTTGTTCCGGGAGAGAAATGCATACCACCAATAAACCCTCCCTTGTAAATCCCCATTTCGACTAATCCGAGACTAAGTCCCGCTCTTTGCCTCCCTGTTACTTTTCGGACATCTTTTTTTACTCGTTTAAATATTTCTGGCATTTTTTTCTTTAAATCTTCGATTTCTATTTAATACACCTTTAGGAATTTTTATGGATTCTATATATCAAAAAACCAGTCTTCTTCATCTTCATAGAGAAAATCCATTAGTTTAGATAAATCTTTTAATAAGTATTTAATTGAAACTCTGTTTGTTTCTCTACGCATAGGTCCCATTTCTGCGAAGAACATATCATCTAATAGACTGTCAATATTTATTCGTTTAAAGTATTTTATTGGATTATAAAAAAGAGTATAAAAAATCTCTTTTTCCAAATTTGGTTGTTCATTCGTTTTTAAATGCTTATCATATTTTTCACTTATTATATTTTTTAATTCTATAATAAAACACTCCTTATGATGCAATAAATTATTTCTTTCCAATTCTAAATTTCTAATACTTTCTTCAATTCCTTTTATTTGTTCTCCTAAAAATCTTAGTTTCTTATCAGGAGTTTTTATCTTTTTATAATCTATATCACAACCTGTATTCTTGAGTTCTAAATTTTCTCTATTTGCATCAACCTTAGCTACATTATAATTTATATTATAGTAATCTGGAGTGATATCTATTCTTAGAGAGAGATTGCTTTTAATACGATACTTAATATTTCTAGGGTCATCACCGTAACTCTCGATTATTCCATAATCAGAAAGCATTTTAAGTTGACTATGAATGGCTTGACGAGATATTTTTTTACCAAATGATGCTGCTAACTCTGAGGCTCCTAATGGAACTTTTGCTAATTTTGATAGAATAATTCTTCTAGTGGGATTACCTAAAATTTCAAGTAAATTATCTATACTCAAAAAAACTAAATTTTCTTCTTGCTTTCCAAATCCTATAATAATCACTCCAAAATTTTTATTTTAATTTTAAAAATAGTTCTTTATCGATATAATTCCTCTGAAGGTTTTTCTGCATATCTTTCATGCGATTTTTTAGCTTTATCAGCTGATTTTAAAATTTTCTCAATTGAATCATTAAATTCTGTTTTCGAGATTTTTACTACCTTAACGGAATCTGCGTCTTGTGTATTGATATTAATATCAGCAACTGCTTTGCGAATTGTTAAAAGTGTAGCTTCTTCACAGATTGCCTGAATATCTGCACCAGTATAACCTTCCAGATTTTGTGCCATTTGGTTAATGTCTACATCTTCAGATAAAGGTTTATTTCTAAGATGAATTTTAAATATTTCTATGCGCGTATCCTTATCTGGTAATGGAATCTCAATATGTCTTCCAAATCTACCTGAGCGTAATAATGCCGGATCAAGCATATCTGGTCTATTTGTTGCTGCTAGTAAAATTACATCCTTTAACCCTTCTAATCCATCCATCTCTGTTAATAATTGTGAAACTACTTGTTCGGTTACCTGAGAACTAGCAAATCTACCCCTCATTCCTGCAATAGCATCAATTTCATCGAAAAATATTATACAAGGAGCTGCCGCTCTTGCTTTTCGAAAGGTCTCTCTAACCGCTTTTTCACTTTCACCAACCCACTTTGATAAGAATTCAGGTCCTTTCACCGAAATAAAGTTTACTTCGCTTTCATGAGCTAATGCCTTTGCTAAAAGTGTCTTTCCTGTTCCTGGAGCTCCAAAAAGTAAGATACCGCTTGGAGGTCTAGAATTTAAATGCTTGTATAGTTCTGGATATTTCAAGGGCCATTCTATAACTTCTTTTAATTGCTGTTTAGCTTCTTCTAATCCACCAATATCTTCCCATGTTTCAGTAGGCTGACTTATTAATACTTCTCTTAAAGCAGATGGCTCAATACTGGTTCTTGCGGATTCAAAGTGTTTCATTTTAATTTGCAGTTCCATTAAGTCTTCACTAGGAATGGGTTTGTCTAAATTGATTCTTGGTAATAATTCTCTTATTGCTAGCATTGCAGCTTCTTTTGCTAACGCTTCTACATCTGCACCTACAAATCCATGAGTTTTTTCAGCAATAAGCTGAAGATCAACATCACTGTACAAAGGCATTCCACGAGTATGAATCAATAAGATCTCATACCGCCCATCTGTACCTGGAACACCAATTTCAATTTCTCTATCAAATCTTCCAGGGCGTCTGAGAGCAGGATCTATATCATTTACTCTATTTGTTGCTCCAATAACTATTGTTTCACCTCTCCCTTCTAAACCATCTAACAATGAAAGTAATTGAGCTACAACTCTTCTTTCAACTTCACCAGTAACCTCTCCTCTTTTGGGAGCTATCGAGTCTAATTCATCGATGAATATTATCGAAGGTGCCATTTCTTTAGCTTCTTCAAAAACTCTACGAAGATTTTCTTCACTTTGACCGTAAAATTTGCTCATGATTTCTGGTCCACTAATTGTCAGAAAATGAGCATCTGTTTCTCCAGCAACAGCTCTTGCTAGTAAAGTTTTTCCTGTTCCGGGTGGACCATGGAGTAAAACGCCTTTAGGTGGATCAATACCTATTCTTTTGAATAATTCTGGATGTCTTATGGGTAATTCTATCATTTCACGAATTCTCTGAATTTCTTCCTCCAAACCTCCAATATCTTCATATGTCACTTTTCTTCTATCTAATTCTTCAAGTTCTTTACTAGTTTTTTCTGAAACGGTAATCTTTGTTCCTAAATGAATCCTAACAGCATCAGCTTTAGGATGATAATCAACAACAACAAAATCAATTCTACGACCCATTGCATTAAAACTCAAAATATCTCCCTTAGTAATTACCCGATTTTCTAATATTTGTGTTATTTGTTGAGGAGTTCGTAAAATAATTGACTCTTCTACCCCAGCAAATGTAATTCTCTCAGCTAAGCTTGCTTCAATTTTACGAATTTCTACTAAATCATCTAAAGATGCCCCTATATTCCTTCTCAATGAAGAATCTATTCTTATCGTATTTGTACCTTTATCTTCCATTTTTCCAGGATATAATAGGGCAGCAGTCTTTTTTCCTACTGCATTATGTGCTATTTCAATGACATCTCCGGTTTTAAGATCGAGATCATTAATTATGTCAGGATCTATTCTTATCCTACCTCTTCCAGCATCACCTTTGTAAGCATCTTTTACTCTTACCTTTCTTCCATCTCCTTTATACTCTCGGGTCATTCCACTCATTCGTTTTCATCCCTCAATATTTATTATTTATTACTATCTAATATATGTATTTTAATTCTTATTTATCCGATTTCTTAACAAAAATAACAGCTAATCCATTTTTCACTTCCATTTCATAATTTTGAGTTGAAGATTTAAAAGGTAAATAAATACTTTTATTATACCTTCGATTGTTATTCTCAGCTTTAAATATTAACTTGGTTCCTCCTTCCGTTATTTCAATTTTAACATCCTCTTCACTCATTCCAGGAATCTCAAGTACTATTTCACTATAATCTTTATAATTATTAATCTCAGTATGTGGTTCTACTATAGAAAAATCCTCCTCTTGTTCAGTAAATTCTAAGGAAAGCTTGCTTGCATCGATTTCTTTGATCGATCTTGTTTCTAATAATCTTTTCATATCGGGATATTTCGAGAGATCTACATCCCTCAAATAATCTCGAATTCTTCTCTCGTCAATATCTCCTTCAATCTTAATCTCAGGCTTTTCCATACCTGTTTCAAAATGATATGAGATCTTAAAGCCTTTTATTTTATTGTCTTTAGGTTTTAAATCTAATTTGTTTTCCGAATCTGGAACAAATAAGAAATCCACATCAAACATATCTGAATCTATTTTAAAATATTTCTTAATCTTTTCAATAAAATCATCAAATTCATCTGACACATTTCTTACCTTAATTTTTAAAATGTCAATCATTACTTTACAATCTTACAATTTACATATGCAATTTGATCTATAAAAACCTATCGATTCTTAAAAATAAGGAAGAAAACCATTAGATATTAGTTTAACTAAAAGTTATAATATTCTTTTAATAAATTATTTATTAATCTTTCATCTAAATTAAATAGTTGAAAAAACAGGCGATCTAATACTAATTTAATATTATGTCTATCATTAATTCTTAAAACTCTAATAATCTCTTTAATAATTTCATTTAACCAAGAGGAGGAATGGTATTTTAAAGAAAGTATTTTTTCAATAAAATCTTCTATATTTTGGTTAAAATTTTCACAATATTCTTTCATAAAATAAAGGGAGAGTGTTTTAATCAATTCTATAATAGGCTTCTTCTCTCTAATTTTGAAGTTTTTTAGATTTGGTATAGGTAATCCTTGTTCAAGCTTAGTTTTGCTTCTTTTCATTGAAATATTTTTTGCTTTGTAAATGAAATAAACTAAGCTTGAATTTAAATAGGCGAGGATAAACAAATAATCAATTTCATCATTAGGATATTTTGGCCAAAGGAAGTATGTATCTGAAGTAGCATAGTATGAGGTGTTCGAATAGCCAAAAATATTATCTTTAGATATAAATTTGAAAAAAATCTTCTTACCGTTATCATATAAGGGTTCAAGATCTGTTAATTTTTCATTACCATTTACATCAAATTGACGGATGAAAGAACCTCGTCTAGGGAAATAAAAATCATCTGGATTTTCTTTAGCATTAATTAAGATGCTTTTTAATTCTTTTTCATTTTGTTTGATATATTTCGATAGGAGGGGATATTCTTTTTTAAGTAATTGGTTTCGCTCAAGATTAGAGTGTGGTTTAAATTCATTTTTGTTAAAATAAATCACATATCCTATATGCTCATCTTGTTTGTACCCATATGCCTTAATTGATTTACTCTTATAGATTTTTTTAAGTCTAGATTTCTCGATCTCAGAGAGTTTTAAAAAATCTCCATTTATACAAATAAAATAATCATTATTCTTAGTTTTTATATCTATACCCTCTTTTAATATGAAAATTGAATCTTTAATGAGAATTAACCCATTTCGAATTAAGAAAAAATCTTTTAATAGGGAGATTTTTCTATTAACCTTACAAAAGCTTTCTATTTTATCTACTACACATTTTACCTCTTTAGGGTATATTAAATTCCAACTTTCTTCTTTTTTTAAATCATTATTAGTTATTGATGATGTGAATCTCTTTAAATTACTGGAAACCTTTCCATGGGTTAAATCTTTGAAGATTTTCTCATTTACTAACGTAATGTTATGATTTAATTCTTTATTTTCAACAATTTGAATTATTTCAATATTTTTATTTACCTTTTGTATTTTTTCTTCGTCAGTCTTTTTTTTTAATACAAAAATACAGTTATGCTGCCCCTTTGCACTTTCAAATGGTTGTAAATGAGATAAGTCGACATATTGAATTAAAAAACACTCTTCTACCACGTGAGGTTTTAATAGTTTTATACCAGTTTTCTTAGATTTCGTAATCCAATAATTTGTTGTAATATATGAAAGAAATCCACCAGGATTTAACTTTTCTATTCCTAAATGGATGAAAAAGTAAAATAAATCCATATTTCCTACAAAATATTTAGCACAAAACGGAAATTTCTTGTTATAATCTTGAAAAATTCCTGAATTATAATTTTGACCCAAATAAGGAGGATTTCCTATAATTAGATCAAATTTTTCATTTGAATCAGAGCCTAGAAAATTTTCAAATCTGAATTTAACATCAGGAAAAGAATCCGAAAGGTTTTCTTTTAAATTATTGTCCATCTCATACGCAGTTATATCAATGAAATTATTATTCAAGAGAAATTTCAAAAAGATGCCTTCTCCTACGGAAGGCTCTAAAATTTTTAATGTCTGAGGTTTTTTTTTCTCGTTTTCAATAAATTTTAAGATGTTATCAACCATAAATTCAGCAATATAACTAGGGGTAAAAACTTGTCCTATTGTATTTTTCCTATTGTTTTTTAATACCATCTAATCTTAATATTGGATTAAGAATCTAAATAATTGATGGTTAGATCAATCATTATTAGTAAAAATAAGAAAAATGCTGGTGCAATAGAGAATTTATCTAAAATTCCATCTGGATTAAAGGTTACTTTTTTAGCAAAAGTTTAAAAATTAATAATAAACCAATAGTTGGGGTTATATATGATGATGCTCATGATGTTCCATTTTAATGTTAACCGGTTTTAAATTACCGATCGCCCAACCTGTTACTTCATTAAGGGAAGGGTGTATAACCATTGAATGGTATATAGGCATAAATGATCCCGCTTCTGGACAAGCTCTCTCTACTTTGGGGAAGTCTTTCTCATTTTTATATTCAGGTAAGCTACATGTAAAACCAGCATTCATCAAATAAACGAAAGGTTGCACTAGAAGAGCAGCATGAGGACCTATTACATGTGCGCCTAATATTTTATATGATTTATCAACGATCAATTTTACAAATCCATCATCATCTTGATTACTTTCAAAACCCATAGCAAATCCTTTTGCCACACTTGAATAATTTTTTATAGCAACATATATCTCATAACCTTTTTCAATAGCTTCAGCTTGGGTCATTCCAACGTGCCCTATTTGGGGATATGTAAAGATAGCCCAAGGGACTGCAGAATAATCTACGGATTTCTTTTGATCTTCTGAACCAAATATATTATTTGTACAAATTTCTGCTTCATAATTTGCTTTATGTCGAAATTGATAAAGACCATTTGCATCTCCAATGCACCAAATATTTCTTTTATTCGTTTGTAAATATTGATTGGTTTTTATCCAGCCCCTCTTATCTGTTTCAATTCCAGTAGTTTCTACCTTTAATAAGTCTGCATTTGAACTTCTCCCTGCGGCAATAAGAATTTCTTCTGCTATTATTTCCTTTTCTGCTCCAGTTTGCACATTATTAACCAGAACTATTTTTTGTTTTTTCTTTGAGTATATTTTTACCGCTCTTTCATTTAGTAAAACTTTCATGTGCTTGCTGAAGGTTTTTTCTAATAATTGACTAATCTCAGGTTCTTCTGTTATAACTAATCGTGGAAGCATCTCCACAATAGTCACTTCAGTTCCCATTGTTGAGAAAATGTGAGCAAATTCTGCAGCTATAACTCCGCCACCAATTATTATAAGGCTCCTCCATGGCTTTTTTGGAAATTTTTCTCCAAAGAAATTTTCATTTGTAATATAATCAATTTCTTCTATTCCTTGAATGGGAGGAATAAAAGACCTCGCCCCTGATGCTATTACATATCTTTCTCCTTTAAAATGTCCTAAATCTTCACCGTTTTTAGTATCTTTCACTTTCATCTCGTATTCTCCAACAAATTCTCCTCTTCCCTTGTATACTTTCAAATTAGGAACTGTAGCTAATCCTTGATCAATTATTTTACTTTCATTGATTTGAAACCACATTCTTTTTGCGATAAAATCCCAATCAATATTTTCCACTATAAATTCAATCCCTATTTTTTTAGCATGTTGAGATTCTCGGATTAAGTCAGCGGGATGGACTAACACTTTAGAAGGAATACAACCGCGTGTCAAGCAAGTACCTCCCATTTTAGTATCTTCTACAAGAGCACAATTCATTCCTAATTGAAGCCCGGCATTCAAAACGTTTAATCCTACTCCACTTCCAATAACTACTAAGTCATAAGTTTCCATAATTTCATTTTTATCTATATCGCTTTTAAAGTTTATAGTAATAATTTAAAGAACAGTGTTTGAAATACATGTTAGAAACATAAAATCTAAAAATAATATGAGGAAAGAATCATCTAAAATTAAGGATTAGCAGGAATTAAAACTACGAAATTACTTCCTTGTTTATAATCACCTTTAACTCTGTCCTCGACCCAGATCTCACCTTGATAAATATCAATTATTCTCTTTACTAGAGATAATCCGAGCCCCATTCCCTTAGTTTTCTGGCTCTTTCGTGTTCCTCTCTCGAATATACTATTTTTACGATAATCAGAGATACCAATGCCGTTATCTTTAAATTCCATCTTAATATACTCTTTATCTTTTTTTTTTTCTTTACTGATATCAATTTTGATATCAATTTTAGATTTATTATTATGCCTAACAGCATTAATTAAAAGGTTTTCAAATACATCTAATATGAGATTATTTGCATAAACGTAATATCTTTTAGTAATATCAACCTGAATGTTTATATTCCTCGTTTGAAAACTAGATTGTAAAAATTCAATTGCACTATTCAATACTCGATTTACTTCTACTTTTTCTAAAATAATTTCAGATTTGTCGAGTTCAGTTATTTTTCTAACATTAGTTATTAATTTTTTTGCTCTATTAACTTGTTCATCAATTATTTCATATAATTCCTTTATAGTCCCCAATTTATCTGGATTATGTAAATAAAGAGAACTAAGTTCAACTGAGGAACTAATATTCTGAAGGATGTTATTGATATCGTGAGCAAATATATCTCTATAGAGATTAGCTTGGTAGTAGGCCTTTCGATATTTTTCTTCAGAATTTTTTACTTTTTTCTCCGCAGTTTTTTTCTCAGTAATATTTAGAGTAGATTCAACAACACCTATAATATGATTATCTTTGTCTCTGACAGGATAGCCTGCAACATACCAAATTCTCCCATCTGGAGTAGTCATTTCTTTAATTGCAGGTTTGTTAGTTTCAAGTGATAATAGTACAGGACAACCATCGCATGGTTCTTCTCGATTATTCCAGACCTGATAACATTTAAGTCCAATTAATTGTTCTGGTGTTAAATTTACAGAATCAGCCGCAGCTTTATTAGCATATATTATTGTGTTATCAACAGTTTGATACACTATATGTTCTAAAAGGCTTTCTAGGATAGTAGATTTTTCACTTTCTGATTCCTGTAATTTATTTGTTCTTTCTTCTACAATTCTTCTTAATTCTTTATTTAATTCTTCTAATTCTTGTTCTGTTTTTATACGTTTTAATGCATTTCCTATAATATCAGAAGTTATCTTTAGAAGGTTCAAATCATCTTCACTCCATTTTTTTGAAGATTTTACATTATCAAATCCTAAAAAACCTGAAACACTTTGCCCTATTTTGATAGGTAGAAAAATTAAAGACTTTATATCTTTCCTTAAGAATTCTTCCTTTTCTGACGAAGCTTCAGGAGGTAAGTTTTCAACATTATCAATGTTTAATATTTCACCTTTTTTAAGCTTGGTTATTGACCATGGGAATGTTTCTATTGGTATGTTTTGAAATTTCTCTTGTAGTGGAGTAACACCTTCAGCACACCATTTATGTGTATTACTCATTGTTTTATTATCTTCATTAAAAATGAATAAATAGCATCTACTTGATTGGCTTAAAATTCCTATTTTTCTAAGTGATGTATTTATTGCATCATCAATACTTTTAGGATTAACAAATTGCGAAGATATCACAGAAATTGTCTTTTCAAATTCTACTTTCTTTTTGAAATTTTCTTCAGCCTCAACTAATTTTGTTTGTGTTTCAAAAATAGCAACGACTTTTTTTGAAGGTAATCTATAAATATACATTTCTGTCCAACCATAGATTCTCTCATCTTGATATAATGCAGTTGGGATATGTTCTGAGTTACCAGTTTTCCAAACTCTTCTTAAAGCATCAATAAATCCGAACTCATCTACATTAGAAAATATGTCACTGATATTTTTCCCAATGATATCTTTTTTAGAAACTTGACAATTAGATAATCCTGCTTTATTCATCTCTCTTATGATGAAATTTTCACCATTATCAATTGTCTCGTAAATTGCTACCCCACTACGTATATTTTCTAAAAGTTCATTAAAGATTTTTTCAGTTTGATAAAGTTCAGATTCAAACAAATATATTTACCTTTTAAATTTTAAATCATCAAGCGATTACTGTATAACTCTGATAATAGGTATGAGATTTATTATAGCCATGTGTTTTATGTGTTAAAACACATAAATAGTCTACTTATTCTATTTAAATTTATGCGACAAAACCATGATTATAAGGATCCCTAGCTAGAAATCATATAATTTAAATATCTCAAAAAAAAATATAAAAAAAATAAATTTATTTATAATAAAGTGGGTAAGATTTTTGCTAGAGGTACGGCTAATCCTCCAAGAAGACTACCAATAGAACTTAGTTTTTTAAGGTAATCTTTGATATTCTTTGATACTTTTACCACTCTAGTTTTCCCCTCTATAATTGTTCCATCTTCAGATAATAGAAATATTTGAATAGTCTGTTCGCCGGTTTCACGTGGTTCTAAAGTTAACCATGTAGTATCTCCATTCTCTAACATTGTTGATAACACTCCTGCAATATCTCTCCCTTCAGATGAGATTAATGGAATAGGTTCATTGGGAATTAAAAAATTACCTCGACCTTCTACTTGAATATCAAGTTTTAGTTTATTAGGTTCAAATCCAGGAGCATTAATTTTAATAATATACTTTTTATCTTCTGGGGCATTGTTATATAAGAAACAGAAAATATTTAATTCTGAATTAAGATATACTACTTCTTGAGCTGTAGAGTCCAAGTATATAGGATCTTTTGATATACGCTCAATATTGTCTGCTAATTCTAATTGTAATCTGTCTATTATATTGAAAAAGCCAGGATTAAATTTTTTGATGTAATTGAATAATTTATATATATCTTTCACCCCAAAATACCATGCTCCTTCTATATAAACTCCTCTTTCAACGTTAAAATTAACCGAATCTACATTAATAATTTCTTTTAATTCTTGAATTAGTTGATCTTCTGATAATACCTCTTGGAATTTCAAATAATAAAGGAACAATAACTTTTCAAGAGCAAAAGTAATAGGTAATTCTTCTTCTTCTTGTTCTTTTACTTTTTGAATAAACTCAGGATTTAAAATCCTATTTAATTCTGCTAAATATTCATCCCATTTAAGAAATGTTACAGGATCTAAATGATTTGATAATATTTCGGCGAAAAAATTGTCCAAAAATATCTGGTGTGTAGTTGGTTTATAGAAATCTTGAAGACCATTTACATCATGAATGTTGAGATTTAAACTGCGGATTAGTATGGATAAGCCCAATCCAATTAATGCAAACCCCGCAGCAGCAAAGCCAATATCAAGCAGGTCCAAGGTTAACATAATCGCAAACAAGACAATAGCTGTAAAGCAAATAAGTGAAATAATTTTTAATAAATTTGTAACCCTTTTTACACTGCTTGAAAGTAAATCGAATCCATCAAGGCTATCTATTGGTCTTCCCCGTTTTCGTTCAAATTTTAATCTCATTTTAAGAGAACTTTCGGTAGAACTAGCACCTAGTAATAACATACAAGAATTAAATGTATATATCACTAAAATTATTAAGTAAATGATTTTTAATGTGAAATCAAGTGCTTGAATAAATGCAAGAAGAGTAATCGTTAATAAAGCTATAGGCAATATAAAAAGTAACAGTTTTCCCAGCTTAGACATGTAGTTAATCATTTTACCTTGAAATCTTTCTTTTTTAATAATCTTGGTTAAACTTTTATCTAAGTCTCTTTCCATGTTAATTGTCAACTTGTAATTAAGAATTATTTTTTTAAAATTATGTAATTAGAATAATAGAAAAATGTATTTTTAATATTATTGGATAGCATTATAGTTGGAAAGGATATTCATTTAATATCATTTCATTTATTTTGAACAGTTATATAATCAAAATAGATTAATTTTAAATACTATAAGAAAAGGAATAAATTGATGGAATATGGATATCGAAGAAAAAAAGAAGAAGAAATCCATTATTAATGAGGATGATATTTTTAAGTCTCTAAACCATCAAGTAAGAAGGGACATAGTAAAGTATTTAGGAGAAGAACCCTTATCATTCACAGAGATTAAGAATAATATAGACCCTGTTGATAGTCCAACTCTTTCTTATCATCTTAAAAGTCTAGAACTATTATTAATCCAAAAGGGAAATACGTATGAACTTTCTGAGATTGGCGAAGCTGCATTCAATTTGCTGAGTAAAACAGATGAATCTGTTAGGATTTCAAGATATAAAAGAAGGTTTTTATATGCATATTATGTCAATGTGATTTGCTGGATAAGTGCATCAACCATTATACCTTTCATAATAGGAGCAAATCTTGGTTTTTGGACAATTACAATTGTTAATATTGTGATTACTATAATTTCTACAATAAATTATATAATAGTATGGACCTTAAGAAAAAAATATTGATGCTTATTGATTAATCTCCAAATTTAGAATATATTTTACTTAAAATTGGTAAATATAGTGA
>SMTZ1_10005789_pt1 | contig 12436 bp, 9 predicted proteins | sample DeeMarSWOR136_30_FD_25667 | JGI IMG/M metagenome (IMG submission 25667) | reverse complement strand
ACTGCTTCTTCAAATTTTTCAAGTAACTGACCAGATCCTACCTCAAACTCAAGAGGGCATCCTTTTATATTTGAGCTATCAAAGATTGTTCCGTCTTCAAGCACACCTTCATATTCTACTTTTATTTTATCTCCTTTTTTAACAATATTCATAGCTAAATCACCTAAATATCTATTTACACTAAACTAGTGTTTTGTTCATAACAAAAGAACAAAAAACAAAAATTTCATTATTATTAGTTAGAGTATGAAATCCCTATCTCCGTCCTTTTACAAAATATCAAATAACTTCTTAACTTAAATAGGTTGTTATAAGAAAAATTTAAATTACTTTTTCAATCTTTTTTATTAGAGATAAAATATTTAAATGACTTGTTATTCGGCTACTCATGCAGAATAATTCAATTCAAAAAAGTATTAAGGAAAACGATATACAATGGATTCAACTACATTTTACAGATCTAATTGGAAGACTACGCGTGGTTCATATTCCCTCTAAACAATTTATAAAAAATGTGTTAACACAAGGAACTAGTTTTGATGGTTCATCTGTTGGTATTGCTAGTGTTGAAAAATCAGATATGATTGCAATGTCAGATCCAAAAACATTTCTTGTCTTGCCACATGAAAAAAATGAAGCAAGAGTAATTGCAAACATTCTTGATTCATCAAAACAACCATTTTTTGCTGATCCAAGAAATATTTTAATAAAAGCTAAAAAAGAGATGTTAAAACAAGGTTTTGATGAAATCAGATTTTCTCCAGAACTAGAATTCTATGTTCTTAATGAAAATGAGGAAGGTCGTTATGAAAGTAATGAAAAACAAGGCTATTTTTCTCCATCACCACTTGATAATGTAAAAGCGTTTCGTAAATCACTATCTGAAATGGTACTAAAAAGTGGATATGATGTTAAATACCATCATCATGAATCTGGTAAATACCAACATGAGGTAGAAATCAATCCACTTGATGTTGTTGATGCTGCAGATTACTGTATATATTTCAAATATTTATCAAAAGAAATAGCAAGTTTATACAACTATGTTGTAACGTTTATGCCTAAACCATTTTCCAATGATGCCGGTAGTGGCTTGCATGCACATATTGCATTTTACAAAAAGAAACAAAATATATTTTTTGATAAAAATGATCCATATAAACTTAGTCAAACAGCTAGATACTTTATCGGAGGTGTACTTGAACATGCTAGAGGAATGGCAGCTATTGCAAACCCGACATTAAACTCATATAAACGTTTAATACCAAATTTCGAGGCTCCAATCTACATTGCTTGGGCAAGATACAATAGAAGTAGCCTCGTTCGTATTCCTGCAAAAGAAAATATAGATATTGAAATTAGAAACGCTGATCCTGCTGCAAATCCATATCTATTTTTTGCTGCAATACTATATGCTGGACTAGATGGAATTAAAAAGAAAATACAATATGAACCAACTGAAAAAAACATATACAAAATGAGTGAAGAATTCAAAAAACTTAAGATACAAAAACTACCAACGAATCTTTTTGAAGCATTAGAAGAACTAGAAAAAGATGAGGTTATCCTTCGTGGTATAGGTAAAGAAACAGTTGAACTTTTCATTGATAAAAAAATGAAGGATTGGCAACAATACATAGGAGAAATTACAGATCTTGAATATAAACTGTATTTCCACTGTTAATTTTTAAAATATAAATAAAAAAACCTTATCCTATTATGAAAGATTTAGTTTCAGATATAATACTATTGTTTGCTTTATCAAATGCTTCAATCCAATAAGTAATATTTTTACCTGTTAAAAATTGTCCAAGTTCAAAACCATAAATGGGTTCATTTGACTCATTTTTAAGTGGATCTTCTTCATGACGAGTCTGAATTGGATAATCACCATATCTAAACATCCGGGTTGATTCTGAATTTATACCATCATCCCAGTGCAAAACAATCTTTTGAATTTCAAAAGGATTGGTGCATGTTACATTTGCATAAACAATTACATTACTTTCGTTTGTAGGGCTATCTGGTTTGTGATAAAAAGTATTAATAATAGGTGCCCATGAGTGTCCACTTTCATTTAATACAAAGGTTATATTATTATAAGATACACAGTTTGAAATATCAAAAGCTCTTACTGATATATTGTGATTACCTAAACTATAGTTGCGTATATCCCAGGTTATTTCCCAATAATTTGAGCCATTTGCCAATATATATTCACCATTATCTAAACTAACTTCAACTTTTTCAACAGCTTGATTATCCAAAGACTGTCCAGAAATTACTATTTCTTCTGCTTCAATTATTTCTTTATCAATAGGTGTATCAATATTAATTTCTGGTGGAAACTTATCAATCAATATAATTTCCAACTGATCTATTGCATCCACACATAATGCCTCAATTAAATAGGTTCCAGGTTGAAGACCACCTGTATTCCATTCAAAGCTCCATTGATAATTATCAATAGAAATTTCATGAGGCTCATCATCGATATATAGTGTTATATTATTGGTAGCTATACCCTCAAAAATTATTTTTTCACCAATATTTATTACAGGGCTTTTAAAGACACTTGTATCAGGTTTTACAATCTGGATTTTTTCATCAGAAACAAGCATTTTTACACTTACAGTAAAATCTAGAATTACATTACTTGTTCTACAATTGTTTCTAAATATAAAATAATAGTTGTTTTGTGGTGCAGAAATATAAAGCTCTTTTTTATCAATACTTAAATAATTATAGCATTTGAAACTAAAACCTTGGTTATATCTTTCAAAATTTTCTTCATCAACAATAAAAAAATCTATTTTTCCATCTTTTTCATAAAAAACTTTATTTTGATTTGAAAATAAAGTGTTTTGAATTTGATAGGATTTTGTATTAAAAGAAATATTAAAAAAAACATCACCCTCGGGCATTTCAACATTTGTATGTTTATATTTAATAGGTGTAATAAATGGATTTAAAATAACATATTGTTTATCTTTTGGATTTTCTAAAAAACGAATTGCATTGAACCTTGCAGGAATTAAAGGATTTTTTAAATTACCATATTGAACAATAAAAATATAACTACGGTTTTTACCAAGTTCAAATGAACAATTTCCATTTAAATCAGTGTAATTCCATATACAGTTAATTGGTCCGTTAACAGAATCAGGTATTTTACCAATTTTATCATTTATTTTTTCGTACAATTTTTGTATAATTTTTATTTTAAAAATCTCCGGTAAACTTTCCCAGATTTTTTGAGTAATCTTAAAAAACTTGTTTTTTATAAAAGTTATATCTTTAGGTCCCCAAACTGTTACAACAACTCTTGCTCCATCAACAGGATTTAAACGTCTGTCAAGCAATTTAAAACCAACATTTACTCTATCTTCTATATGAATATAGGTAGGTGTTACCTCATAAATTGAGTTATCAGCATTTTTTGCATACAAAGCAGACATATCTTTCCCCCAAGAGTATGCATAAACATCAGGCTCATCAACAGATCCTCCACCATCAGCCCACCAATTATCATTCTCATGCCAACCTCGCTCATAAAACTCACGCCAAACATGATCTTCCCCTGTGTTAAAAATACCAACAGATGGAATTAAAGCAGTTCTCTGTGCAGCAATAGCAATTCTTTGAAGTTCTCCACACCATCCATTATGTTCATGGGCAATAATGTTTGCCTGAGTAGGCCTGTCACCATATGCTTGTTCGGTTACAGTTTTACCAACCCAATAACTAATTGCTTCAACAGCAGTTGGATGATTAGTCATACTCCAATTCCAAGTACGGAATTTTTCTTGAAAATACGATTTACAATCCCAAAGAAAAAAAATATTTGAAAGTTTCTCCTTAAGAAGAGGATATCCAATGTCATTATGATTAAAAAGATAATCTCTCCAAAACTCCCCATAAATATACTCAGTTTTTTCTCCAGTAAGCTGAGGATGAACTACATACCAATAATAAATTTCAGGTTGATACTCAAATTCTTTTACAGTTTCATTTTCAATAACCCTATATTTAATTGTGGAATAAAAATTACCAAATCCATCATCATAATCTACAATATCTGCATATTTAATCCATTTATCATTTTCATAAAGAGTTAAGACATTATCCAAAATAATATCTGTACTAGGCACATTTCCAACAGAAGAACAACCTAAACAAAAAGCAATTTCATCAACATATCTTTTATCAGCATCTAATATTAAATCAGCATAATTTTCATCATTAATTAATTGAAATTTTCTTGTCAGATTTTGTTGTATCCATTTTGGAGATTTAGCAATAGCATCTTTAATTTTGTCGGATAAACCTGATGAAAGAGAAGGAATATTTTCTCCTTCTAATGTTAAATTATTTTTAGAAAATTTAATAAAATAATCAGAACCAATAGGAACTTCTATTTTCCTTGAAATTCTTCCTATAATTTTTTTAGTTTCACCTTCATAATTATTTAAAGAAAAAGCAGAATAAGATAGAGAGGGAATAATAAGAAAAATCGATAATAATATTACAAATATTTCTCTTTCGATCAGTATTAAATTTTTATTATATCTGATTTGTTTAACCTCCCATATTAAATATTATATTTATTATCAAAAAGGTATATATTAAATCTATTGAAGTAAAATAAAATACATTATTTCTAATTAATACATAATATTTGATATCTTTTATTGAAAATAATAAACAAATTTTTAACAATTCAAATTTTACATATATAAATATACATTTTAAAAAAAATTAAAATAATGGAAATATAAAATTCTATTTTTTTATTAATAATTTTTCAAACAAAAGAAAATATTTGCATTTCTAAATAAAATTGAACATAATCAATATTAAATTAAATTATTTCTTATTTTGTTCAATTCTTTCAAAAAAGATTTTTTTTATTCAATAATTAATTGAAATATTAAAGATAATAAATTAAATAATTAAATTGGAAGATAATTAAGATATAAAAAAATATTTATTAAAATTATCAAAATTTAATTTATTAATTTAAAAGGTAGTGAAACTAATGATGGAATCTAAAAACATCTATATAATTAAAGCCGCTGATTCAGAAGTTGAGCGCTTTTTTAAAGCAGTTGAAATTCTTAGCAATGTTAAAGACCTAAAAATTCAAAAAATACAGTATAAAGAACGTGAATGTGATATCCTCTCAGATCTTACAAATGATCAAAAAAAAATTATTAATTTTGCTTCAAAATATGGATATTATGACTATCCTAGAAAAATAACAAGTGAAGAATTAGCTGAAAAAATTGGGATTAATAAAAATATTATTCTTCAGAATTTGCGTAAAGCAGAAAAATGTATAATATCAAGAGCTCTTAATGGAAAATAGTAAAAAAATGTTTGAGTAATTCGACTTAAAATATTTAATTACTCTAAAGATTAAATTTATAAATACTCCTTTAAATGAGTAATATTAATATAATATAAATATTCTTTAAGAAAATTGGAGTTTGAGCTATGAAAAGCAATAATGAGTTTAAGAGTTTGGTTTTAATACTGATATTTATTTTATTTTTTTCAAGTCTAGCTGGTTGCATTAATAATGAAAATAAAGAAAATAATCCTGGTCGGGACTCTTTAATTATAGGTATATCAGATAATGTCCATGGTTTTCAACCATATCTAGAAAGCTATGATGTTAATACAATGAACATAAATATGAATATTTTTAATAGCTTGGTTGAATTTGATCATATTTTTAGAACAAAACCAAAGCTTGCTACTTCTTGGAATAATCCAAATAACCTAACTTGGAGATTCTATTTAAGAGAGAATGTTAAATTCCATAATGGATATCCTTTTACTTCCGAGGATGTAAAATACACAATTGATTTTATAAAAGGAAATGAAACACATGTTTTAAGAGATTTGTTAATAACAATTAAAGAGGTAAAAATTATTGATGAATATACAGTGGATATTATAACCTATAAACCTTGCCCTATTCTTCTTAATAAACTTGTTGATATACCAATTGTATCTAAAAAATATCAAGAGAAAACTACAAAGCATTGGCCAATAGGAACAGGTGCATATAAACTCGTAGAAAATATAGAAGATGATTATATTCAACTTGAGAGATTTGATGATTACTGGGATAAATCTTTGGAAGTAAAAGAAGTTACTTTTAAAATAATCAAGGATGAAGAAGAAATGAAAAACGCAACTATTTCAGGTGAGATTGATATTGCTAGCCACATACTTCCAATGTATTATAATGAAATTTTAAATTGTTCAGGTATTACAATAGACCGTAGTACTCAACCAACAGTTATGTATTTAAGTTTTGATTTTAGAGAAAATAATAGTGCAGGTTTTAAAGATGAAATAAATCCTTTATCAGATGTTAGAGTAAGAAAAGCTATTTATCAATCTATTAACATAAGCTTTATTATTGACAATGCTTTGAATGGTTCTGAATTTGCTGAACCAGCAACGCAATTTGTTTCACCTTTGATTTTTGGATATAACTCAAGTATTGAGAGGCCGTCATATGATCCTGAAAATGCAAAAAAGCTAATGAAAGAAGCTGGTTATGAAAATGGATTTGAACTAAATTTAGATTGTATAGAAGGTTATTATACTCAGAAAAAAATTTGTGAAATAGTGCAAACTCAACTTTCTGATATTATAGACGTTAAAATTAATTTTATGTCAATTGAGGATCATTATATGATGATGGTTAACAGAAATATGTCTTTTTATTTTTGCGGTTGGCTTACAGGAACAGGGGATGGCGGTGAGGTATTTGATTATATTTTAAGAACCGTTGATCAAGAAAAAGGTATTGGAACATATAATATAGGATATTATTCTAATCCTGAGATAGATAGTATTGGTGAAGAAATATCTCATGTTTTAGATCCTGAAGATAGACTTTTATTGATGCAGGATGGATTTGGTATCGCAATGGAAGATGTGGCTTGGATTCCTCTTTATATTCCTAAATGTGTAGTTGCTATAGCAGATTATGTTGCTTGGTCCCCTAGAGCAGATTTAATGATACGAGTAGAAGAAATGACTTTCAAACATTAAAGGAGTTACATTAAATTGTCAAATGAAATAAAGAAATTCTATAATCTAAAATTAAAAATCATATTACCTGTTTTTTTCATATTAATAATTGTATTTTTAACTAGTTCTTTGATAATAATTGATCGTGAATATAATTCAGCAAAGGATTTTTTAATTGATGATGCTGAATCATATTCTAGTTTATCAGTTGTAACATTAATTAATAGTTATGAACAATATTATGGATCTGGTTTTTATCAATATTTAAATATTGTAGATGAACTAATGAAACTTAATAGAAATGTAAATCAAATACAAATTTTAAATATAAATGGTAAAATCTTATTTGATACAACTGAATTAATTGAAAAAACAAAATATGATGAAATTACATATGGAGAAAGATATCTGCAAGATGAAGATTTAATAAAAAGGATTATTTCATCAGAATCTTCAAACCAGTTTTTAGAAAATGACCAATATATAGATATTATACAACCTTATATCAATGAGTGGGGTAGACATGATTATTCCATTAGGTATATTTTTTCGCTTTCTAGTTTAGAAGAAATGAAACAAGAAATGATTTTTACTATTTTAATTTCTTCAGGAGTTTTTATAGTAATTTCTTTTTTACTGATTTTTTTTATATTTAATCGTTTTATTACAGCACCTATTGATGAGTTAATAAAAGGTATTAGATCGATTGGTAAAGGAAATTTAGGAAATAAAGTAAAAGTTAATTCACACGATGAAATTGGTGAATTAGCATCCGCATTTAATAAGATGAGAGTTGATCTTAAAAAATCACAAGATAGTTTAAAGGAGTATAGCGAAAATCTTGAAATGCTTGTAACAAAAAGAACCGAGGAGTTAGAAGATAAAACAGCTAATCTTGAAAAAATTAATCGGGATTTAATTCATGCTAGAAAAGAGCTTGATGCTTTAAATAAGAATTTGGAAAAAAGAATAAAAGAAAGAACCAATGAAGTAGAACAACTATTAAAACAAAAAGATGAATTTATAAATCAACTAAGTCATGATTTAAAAAGTCCGCTAAATCCTTTAACAATTCTTCTTCCGATACTTGAGAAACAAGAAACTGATCCTAAAAAAATAGAGATTTTTCAAGTATTAAAAAGAAATGTAGATTATATGAGAAATATCGCAATTAAGACCCTTGAATTAGCTAGACTAAATTCCCCAAAAACAAAATTTTCTATTGAAAAAATTGATTTAAAAGATGAAATACATAGAATCATTCAAAATAAAAATAATTTATTTGAAACTAAAAATTTAGAAATAATAAATAATGTAATTAAACAAATATATGTAAAAGCTGATAGGTTAAGATTGGAAGAATTATTTTCAAACTTATTAGAAAATTCTGTAAAATATTCAAAAGAAAAAGGCTCAATAATTTTGGATGCAAATGAGGATAATGGTTTTGTAAAAATGTCAATAAAGGATAATGGTGTCGGAATGACAAAAAATCAATTAAAACATGCATTTGAAGAGTTTTATAAGGCCGATTCATCTCGTCATGATTTTGAAAGTAGTGGATTAGGACTTTCTATATGTAAAAAGATTATAGAAAGACATAATGGAAAAATATGGATGGAAAGTGAGGGTTTAGGAAAAGGATTAACTGTGTTTTTTACATTACCATTGTATGAAGATGAAAAATAATTCAAAAAATAATATTAAAGACTAAACTAATATATAAAATGAAGGTTTGAAACAAATGAAAAAAATAATGTTGGTTGATGATGAAAAAGATCAAATTTTTTGTATTAAAACTGGTTTTGATCAGGAATATCCTAATGAATATGAAATAATAGGTGTTGAAAGTGGAAAAAAATGTATTGAACTATTGGAAAAAAATGTAAAACCAGATCTTATTTTGCTTGATATTATGATGCCTGAAATGGATGGCTGGGAGGTTTTTGATAAGATAAGAGCCAATCAATTTTGGAGAAAAATTCCAATTATATTTTTAACAGCACGTTCGGATGGTTTAGCAAAAAGCGCTGGCTCTATGATTGCAGATGATTATATTGAAAAACCTATTGACATAAAAGAGTTAAAGACAAGAATTGATAATGTTTTAAAAAAAAGTTAAAATAATATTTTTTATGATTGTTCTGGTAAGAAATTTGTTTTATGAATTTTTGTAACATACAAATAATCATAGTTAGTAATGTCATCTGGAAATTTATTTCTTAAATCATCCATCATTTCATGGAAGTGCTCAAAATTTAAGGTAAATATTGATAACTCTAAATCATAACCACCTACAGCTTTATGAATCTCCCAGATAAAGGGGTTGTTACTTAAATATCGTATTATGTCCTTTTTTTTGTCATAGTTTCTAAGTGATAAATTTACGTTAAAAGGTTTAAAACCAAGTTTATTTGTATTTATGTTAATTGAGTATCTTTGAATAATTCCTGAGTTTATTAGTCTATTAATACGATTTATTATTGTTGTGGATGTTACTTTTATTTCTTTTGCAATTTCAATGCTTGGGGTTCTAGAATTCTTAGCTAATAGATATAAAATTTTATAGTCAGTATCGTCAATATCTACAATTTGACTTGTGTATCTATATTCATATGCTTTTTCATCTGAATGAGGTAATTCTGTAAATAAAGTAGCGTGTTTATATCCAAATTTTTCATATAATTGAGAAAAAACGATTTCTTTGAAATAATATCTGTATTGTTTTAATGTTTCTTCGTAAAACGAAAAAAAATCATTTGGATTTTTCACAAGTATTGTAGCTGTAAAATCATATCTTCCTTTTGCAGAAGAAGCACTCCATGTGTTTTTATAGTTTTTAAAATAATCAATTATTTCTGTTTCTTTTTCAGGAGAAGCATATTGGAAAACAAGATCTAATCTATAAACAGAGTATCCTAGTTTAAATACATCAATCATTGTGTTAAAATTTTCAATTACATTTTCTTTTATCAGTTGATCAATACGGTATTTTACAACAGTTTTTGGTAAACCTACTTTCTTTCCTAATATTGATAAAGATTCTCTTGAATTTAAAAAAAGATGATAGAGTATTTTATGATCTTTGGAATCTAAGCCTTTATTTTTCATTTAACTCCCCAATTATCATAATTAATTTAATTGTATTAATTCAAATTGAGAAGATAAAACTTTTGATTTTGTTCAATATTTTAATAACAACTCTTATTTTTGAAAAAAACTTACAATTTTTGTATAAAAGAATTGGAGGAAAGAATATGAAAAAAATATTACCAATAATTTTGATAGGATTGATTGTCCTAAGTGGATTTGGAGTTGATGCAATAATAAAACCTTTGGATACAAATGGATATGATTTAGTAATTATAACACCAAAAGAATTTTTATCAGCTGCTAAGAAACTTGCTGATCATAAAAATAGTAAAAATGTTGATACTATTATTAAAACAACAAAAGAAATTTACAATGAGTTTGAAGGTCGTGACAACGCTGAAAAAATAAAATATTATATAAAATATGCAATAGAAAATCATAGAGTAAAATATGTTTTATTATTTGGAGGTATGAAAACCCAAACTCTAAATTGGTATATACCCATTAGATATGTCTTACTCGATGATGGCAGTGGCAGATATAAGACTTTTTTCAGTGATTTATATTATTCAGATATTTATAAAAATGGAGAAGAATTTGAAGACTGGGATAGTAATAATGATGATATATTTGCAGAATGGGGTAAAGATAGTTTAGATCTTTATCCAGATATTTGTGTTGGTAGACTACCCTCTAGAAACCTAATTGAAGCAAAGAACATTGTAAATAAAATTATAGAATATGAAAGTACCACTTGTTCCCCATCATGGTTTAACAATATAGTTGCTGTTGGAGGAGATACTTTTCCAGATTATCCAAGAAATGAAGGAGAAGAAACTTGTGAAGTAGCTGTTTCCTATATGCAAGATTTTAAAATAAATAGATTATACACATCCACTGGAAATTTAATTTCATCAAATGATCTTATTGATGCTATAAATAAAGGATGTGGATTTGTAATTACAAGAGGTAAAGGAGGTCAAGATAGAATAAGAATAGTTAATCCAGATTCAACCGAAGTAATAGTTCTAAAAAATAAACAAATTCCTAAATTAAAAAATAAGAATATGTACCCTGTTGTCTTACTTGCAGAATGCATACATGGTAAAATTGATGTATCAATATTAAATATTTTCAAGCTTATGAAAAAAGAACCAAATTATTTCAAACAGGATTGTATTTTTGAGTGCATTGCTAGTAGATTGTTGAATAAACTCAATGGTGGGGCAATTGCTGTTTTAACTAATACGAATATCTGTTATGGAAATTTTGGGGATTCTAACAACAACAATATTACAGATGATGCAGAGAGATTTGGTGGTTTACTTGCAGTAGAATTTTTCAGATTATATGGTGTAGAAGGTATGCGAACTTTAGGCCAGATTCATACAAAAACAATAAAAGATTATATTACAAATTTTCCAGTCTCATCAAACAAATTTGATTGCAAAAGTATACAAGAATGGATATTACTCGGTGATCCTAGTTTAAGGATAGGCGGATATTATTAAAACCAAATATAAGAAGAAAAAGAAATTACAAAAAAACTTATCAATGAAATATAAAAAATCAAATAAAAATATTGAGAATGATTGTTTGGAAAAACTATGCATTTACTGTTTATTGAACTGTAAAAAACATAATAAATTTAAAAATACATATAATTTAATAGGTTATATTAGAGTAAAAAACAATAATATTCTCTATTATACTTAATTCAATAATTTTTAAAGTAACTATTTTTAAATTTTTTTGGTAAATTGTACATAGCTTAGAATACAATTAAAGTTTTTTTCATTTTGTACAAGATTTAAAAAATAAATTTTTTAATTTACTAAATGATTATTTTTTTGAGGAAGTGATGAAATGAAAAAAATATTTATAATAATTGTAGTAGGAATATTCCTTATAAGTGGAATAAAAGCTGTTGGTTCCTCAGAAGAAGAAAATAATACAAAAATTAATTTAACAAAATCCTTTACTTTCTCAGAGCCCAATATAATTCAAGTTGGAGAATATGTTAAAATTCAGTTATCTGAAACAGAATTTTTAATAAGAGATCCAGGAAAACCATTGTTACCTATGATAACCTATTCATTTGATTTACCATTCGGAGCTAAGAATATAGACATTAAATTTAAACCGAATGTTCAATATGAATGTGAGCTTGCACAAAAAATCATACCTACATCGCAAGTTGTTACAAATACTCTTCAAAAAGATAAAAAATCTACAAATCTAATTGAAGATTATAGTGTTTATTCAAGTACGAATAGATACCCGGTAAATT
>SMTZ1_10035342_pt1 | contig 12437 bp, 7 predicted proteins | sample DeeMarSWOR136_30_FD_25667 | JGI IMG/M metagenome (IMG submission 25667) | reverse complement strand
TGGCCCTTCGTCACGATGGGCTGGCCGGAAGAAACTGAGGATCTCAAGACATTCTACCCGACAGCCCTGATGTCCACCGGGTTCGATATCATCTTCTTCTGGGTCGCCCGGATGATCATGATGGGATTGAAGTTTGCCAAGGATATCCCCTTCCGTCATGTGTACATTAACGGTCTGGTCAGGGATTTCAAAAGGCGAAAAATGAGCAAATCCGAGGGAAACATCATTGATCCCCTCGAGATGATCGATAAGTACGGCACAGATGCCTTGCGGTTTACGATGGCGGCACTGGCCATTCCGGGGGCGGACATTTCCCTCTCCGAGGAAAGGATGGCCGGTTACCGGGCCTTTGCCAATAAAATCTGGAATGCCTCCCGCTTTGTTTTGATGAGCCTGGAAAGCGAGGAATTCCAGGTGAAAGAAGAGGAATTGACCCTTGCTGACAGGTGGATCAGGAGCCGTTTGACGGAGATTACGGCCGAGTTGAACGATGCTTTAGAACAATACAAATTTTATGACGCGGCCGACAAGATCTATCACTTTATATGGCATGAATTCTGTGACTGGTATATTGAGCTGGTCAAGCCAGACCTGAAGGATGGAAACAAGACATCAGAGGCGGTTCTGGCTGAGACTCTCGACCACATCCTGAGGCTTCTCCATCCTTTCATGCCGTATATCACAGAAGAGATCTGGAAGCATCTCCCTTCGTCTGGAAAATCTCTGGTAATCGCCTCATTCCCTCAGGAAGATAAGAACCTCAAGGATAAAAAGGCAGAGAAGGAAATGAAATACCTCCAGGAGGCCATCATCGGAGTCCGGACCATTCGAGCGGAAAACAGGATTCCCCCCAGACAGAAAATCGAACTCTGGATCAAGGTCAAAAAGGACGAAGAAAAAAGAGTCATTTTGGATAACCAGACTTATATTCAGACCCTGGCCAATATCCGGAGGATAGAGGCGTTGGATTATTTCCCTGCTGAGAAGAAGCTCCTGAAGGGAGTTGCCGGCTCTTGGGAGATTGCGATCCCGATTGAAGAAGGGGTATTCAACCTGAAACAGGAGAAACAGAGACTGGATAAAGAACTCGCAAAGATCACGCAGGACATTGAAAGAATCGAAAAAAGGCTTCAGAATACAGATTTCCTGAAACGCGCTCCTAAAAATGTCATCCAGGAAACAAAGGAAAGGATTCAAGAGCTTCAGGCGAAGAAAGCCAAACTGGAAGAGAGCCTTGAACATATTCTTTCCCTGATATGAATATCGGCGAAGAGGATAATCCCCTATAAGTCAGCCATGGAAATTGGGGCGAAAATCGTTCGGGTGGAAAGCTGTCCGTCTACCAATGATCTGGCAAAAGACCTGGCTCTTTCTGGAGAAACAGAAGGCACGGTCGTCATTTCTGAGGAGCAAACACAGGGAAAAGGGACAAAGGGGAGGAGCTGGTTTTCAGCCCGAAGAAAGGGGCTTTATCTCTCTATCATTCTGACCCCTCCTTCTCCCAAGATTTCTCTTCTTCCTCTGGTGGCGGGATTAGCGGTCAGCGATGCCATTTTTTCCTCTGTTGGCATCCGCACCAGCCTGTGGGAAGGAAAGAAGCTGGGAGGGCTTCTCTGTGAGAGCGGCTATTTGGGAAACCGGGTCAACTATGTTATTCTGGGCTTAGGCCTGAACGTAAACCATGGGAAGGATGATTTCCCGGAAGAAATTCGCAAGCAAGCCGTTTCCCTGAAACTCATAACAAAAGAGGAGACGGATGAAAAAGCTCTCCTGGAGAACCTCTGGCAGGCTTTAAATCACTGGTACGGACAGTTTTTGCAGGGGAACAAAGAGGAAATTATCAGTGCTTTTCAGGAAAAATCCGCATTACCTCTGGGAAGTGAAGTCACCTTGACATTGGATGGAGAAGAAATTTCAGGAATTTACAAAGGGATCAATCCCCAAGGAGGTCTGATCCTGGAAAGAGATGGAGAGGAAAGGGCTTTTTTTTCCGCTGAAATAAAAGCTGTGAAGGACAGCCAGAAGGAGAAATGAGATGCTCACGAACATAGTCCTTGGAGTATTCCGGGGAAAGAAACTTATTCAACACTGGAAGATTCAAACAGAAAGTGAAAAAACGAGCGATGAATACGGAGTCACTCTTCTCAATCTGTTTTCTCTCTCGGGCTCGGAAAAAACAGAGATAGAGTCCGTCATTATTTCCAGCGTCGTTCCTCCTTTGACGCCCATTTTTGAGGAGTTAAGCCAGAGCCTGTTCAAGGTTAAACCGGCTGTCGTCGGCCCGGGGCTGAAGACAGGAATGGCCATCCTGTATGAGAATCCCCTTGAAGTGGGGGCGGACAGGGTGGTCGCTGCTGTGGCCGCTTATGAGAAGCATGGCGGGCCCTGTATAGTGGTTGATTTTGGGACCGCCACGACCTTTGACGCCGTATCCTCCAAAGGGGAGTATCTTGGAGGGGCGATAGCCCCGGGAATCCAGATTTCGGCGGAGGCTCTGTATCAGAAAACATCCAAATTGCCGCGCATCGAGATCAAAAAACCCGAAAAGGCTATCGGCCGCACAACAGTCACCAGTATGCAGTCAGGTCTGTATTTTGGCTATGTGGGCCTCGTTTCCAAAATCATCGAGGAAATCAAAAATGAATTGGGGGAAGAAACGACTGTTATCTCCACTGGTGGCTTCGCCGCTCAGATCAGCCATGAGATTGCCTCCATAGATGCTCATGAGCCAAATCTCGTCCTGGAGGGATTGTGCATCCTTCATGACAGAATCAGGAAATAGTCTTTGTCCCGTGAAGAAGGGCCGTGAAAAGAAAGAATGAACAGAGAAGCGAGTATTTTCAATCGATTGCTCGCTATTTCTTCAAACAGCGGGGAGCTCCTTTTTTTCTCTCTTCCACAGAGCTGAACCTCGTCGAAAAATGGGAAAAAATGGAAATTCCTCTCTTTGTAGTCCTGGAAGGAATCAAAAGGGCATTCGATAATTACATAAGAAAGCCCGGGAGAAAAACCAAAATCCAAACACTTGCCTACTGTGAGAATCAAGTTCTCAACGCCTTTGACCAGTATAGGGATAGAAGAGTTGGCGGCGAACGGGAGAGAAAGGGGAGGACAGAAAAGAGGAATCGGGCCAGAGCCGAGATAAAAAAGTTTTTAGACACCCTTCCCGGTCAAATCGGGTATCTCAAAGATGCCTATTCCCGTGCGCAAAGATTGCTCTCTCATAGACATGTGGACGAGGAAGAGCTTGAGCGAATCGAGGGAGAAGTCGAGGGCCTTATCTGGGAGCACTCTTCGGAGGAAGAGAGAGAAAGAGTCAAGACGGATGTGCGCGCGGAGTATAAAATCAAAGAAAAGGAGGAGTTTTTAAGAATCCTCAGGATGAAACTGGTCAAGGCCTTAAGGGACGGATACAAAATTCCCTACATTTCCCTTTTTTATTATTAAAGGAATAACGATGGATAGTGAAATCGTATCTCTGCTCAGGAAAAGGCGTGAAGGCCTGAGTTTCCAGAACATCGCACGAGAACTTCATCTCTCTCCTCGAGAGAAGCAGAAGTTGAGGAAGAGACTGAAAAAACTGGAGGGACAGGGGATAGTCCTGAGATTGAGGAGAAAGTATTATGTTCCAGCCAAGACGAATCTCATAAGAGGCAGATTCATTCTTTCTCTGAGAGGATTCGGTTTCGTCACCCCGGAAAACCGGTTATCCGAGGATATTTTCATCCCCTCCCGTTTCACCGCAGGCGCCCGCAGAGGAGACATTGTGGAGGTGCTGTACCGGGAAAAAGGAAAAAAAGGAAAACCTGAAGGCCGTGTGGTCAGGATAGTGAAGGCAGAAAGGAAGACATTGCTCGGCTTTGTCAGTGAGCGATGGGGAAGCCTTTTTTTTCTCCCCTTAGATTCTCCTTCGGCAGAGGAGATTCCTTTAACCGGGGAAAGGCCTCCGTCCCTCCGTTCCGGGATGATCGTCGAAGTCGACAGGAAATCCAGGCGTCTGATTAAAGTTCTGGGCATGCCCGATGAGCCAGGAGTGGATACCCGTGTGATTATAAAGATGTTCAACCTGGCCTCTTCTTTTTCAAAAGAAGCCCTCGCAGAAGCCAAGGAATTCTCTGTGGCGATAAATGCTCAGGAAAAAAAAGGGAGAGAGGATTTCCGGAAATGGACGAGCATGACCATTGACGGTGAAAACGCCCAGGATTTCGATGATGCCGTGAGCGTGAAGACGCTCGAGAATGGACATTTTCTTCTCGGCGTCCATATCGCTGATGTCTCCCACTACGTCAAACCGGATTCTTCCCTTGATACAGAAGCCTTTGAGAGGGGCACGAGTGTTTACTTTCCTGACCGGACTCTTCCGATGCTGCCCGAGAGGCTTTCCAACAACATTTGCAGTCTCAGGCCGCAAGAGGACAAGTTGACCTTTTCGGCCCTGCTCCAGATCGACCGGAAAGGAGAAGTTGTGAAGGCAGAGTTCCATCCGTCTGTGATTCGAACAGCGGAGAGGATGACTTATGATGCGGTGTACAGGATATTCGAAGGGAACGTGAAAGAGAAAAAGAGATATTCTCGCCTGGTTCCAGACCTCTTTTTGATGAGGGAGCTGGCGTCGCTTTTGAGAAGAAGAAGGGCGGAGGAAGGCAGTCTGGATTTTGACCTCCTCGAGCCAGAACTTATCTACAAGGAAGGGAGCCTCCATTCGATCGTGCCCTTCGAGCCGAATGAGGCCCATCACCTTATCGAGGAATTCATGCTTGCGGCCAATGAAGCCGTGGCTCGCTTCTTGAGCCAGAATGATATACCCCTGCCGTACAGAGTTCATCCCCAGCCGAGCTTGAAGGACCTGGAGAGGTTGAGAGAGATACTGGTTCATTTTGGTCTTTCCCTCCCCCTTCCCAAGAAGATTAGCTCAAAAGACATGCAGCGTGTCCTGAAGGACGTCGAGGGGAAACAAGAGGAGAAATTTGTCAGCCTCCAGGTGCTGAAGTCCATGAAACTGGCCGTCTATTCTGAAGAAAACACAGGGCATTACGGCCTTGCCAAAAAAGAATACACGCACTTCACCTCTCCCATCAGACGGTATCCGGATCTGCTCGTCCACCGTATTTTAAAGAAGGCCCTGAGGAAGGAGAAGGAAAAGATATCCTCTCTGTCTTCCTTGGCCCTTCACTGTTCCGAGCGGGAGCGGGCAGCCGAGGAAGCGGAGCGGGAGCTTCTGGAGTGGAGGATATTCCGGTTTCTGAAAGGGAAGCTTGGTGAGGAATTTGATGGCATAATCGTAAATATCACCAGCGCAGGCCTGATCGTGGAGCTTGATGATTATTTTGTCGATGGGTTGGTTTCCTATTCTGATTTAGGCGGAGATTACTACCGCAAGCGCTCCGAAAAAACCCTGGTCGGAAGAAGGACCGGCAGGACTTTTGAGCTGGGAGACAGGATGAGAGTGATCCAGCCTGGTTTTGAGCCAGAAAACCATGGAGAGATCTCGATGAAAACGAATAGTTTTGATGCGGCTGTCGACTTTTCCCCTGAGGGAAGGGAGAAACGGATGGATGCCGTGCTGTGTGTCCGGGGAGAGAAGATGCCCGCCTCGTTCCATTTTTATGACCCTATTCCAAAAGATAAGCTGGCTCCCCATTTTGTTCGAGTCCATACTCATCAGACCCTTTCTCTGGGATGGAAGGATGATTTCGAAGTCCTGAAGCCAGGAAAGAGACGTGTCCTGGGAAAAGGGCATGTTCTCTATCCCTACCCGGAGAAGGTGACACGGACAAAAGTAAAAAAACGAATCGCGCTCCTTGAGGCCCTTCAGGGGGATAAAAAAAGCATGCTTTTAACACTGGCTCAAGACAAAGGGATACGCGGTTTGGGCGAAAAAGAGATCAGGGCTTTTTCCTCTTCAAGCTGGAAATCTATTCTGCAACTGACCGGGGAACTGGAAGGGGAAGGACAGATAAGAATACTCTCTTTTGACCCTCTTTTTCTGCTTTCACAGGACAGCTTTAATTTTCTCTGCCAGGAAATGGCTGCGTTTCTCGCTCGTTTTCATGAGAAATACCCCGAGCAGAATGGAGCCAGCCAGGAAAGAATTCAGAGGAGGTTTGACCTTCATCCCAGGATTCTATCTCTCGCCCTGAAGCATCTCCTCCACACAGGCCAGGTTAAGGAATCGGCAGGGAAGGTCTCCCTTGCTTATTTCAATGTCGTTATTACTTCTGATGAGAAGAAGATTCTAAAGGAAATGGAGGAAATGTGCTTGAAAGGAGATTTTCGTCTGTTTTCTTTAGAGGATCTCCGGAGGCATTTTAGGCTCACGACCAAGAAGCTGGACATGATGCTCTCTCTTCTTATCGAGAGAAAAAAAATTGTCCAGGGAAAGGATGGATTGCTGCTTCATTCCAAATGGCTGGATGAGATCATCAAGGATATTAAAAAATCAGGAAAGAAAGAGATGACCATCGCCGAGTTTAAAGAATTAACCGGACTCACCCGAAAGTATGCGATTCCTCTTCTGGAATTGCTGGACCAGATAGGAGTGACGCGGAGAAAAGGTTCCTTGCGGGAGATCCTCTAAAGGCCTTATTTTTTTTCTTTCTTTTCCTTACCTTTTTTGTCTAAAGCCGTTTTGAGTTTTTCTGCGAAAAGACCGAAGACCGGTTCCTCAGAGACAGAAGGCTTCACTTTTTTTTCTTTTTCTTGGGGAGGAGCAGGCCTCTTCTCGAACTCGACTTCTTTTTTCTCTTTTTCTTTCCGGGCAACGAAGGCTTCGTGTTCGAACTCTTCGACTTCAATCTTTTCTTCGATGATCCTCTTGACTCCTCGTCTGGCCCGCCGCTCCTTCTCCGCCTCCATCCTCATTCTCTTTTTGTGTGAGATCTTTTCTTTTTTGGCTGGGGATGGCTTTTCAACTCTTTCTTCTCCCTCGATTTCCATTTCGATTGGTGCCGGCGGCGCTTCGACTCGTATCTCTTCTTTTCTTTCCGCTTCAAACTGCGGAGGAGGAATTTCTTCCCCAGGAGCCTCTAAAGGGGGCCTAACAGCCGGCGCTTCTTCAATCCTTTCTTCCTCAGGGGCCTCAGGAAGAACCTCTACAGCCACTTCAGGTTTTTCCTCTTCTTCAATTTTTTCCTGGTAGAAGAAAATTCCTGCGTTTTTCTCGGATTGGAAAAATTCAGGGATTGTGAGCAGCGCTTTTTCGACGTCCTCCTGAGTGGTTCGTTTCAGAACATCCACGAGATGATAGGCACGGAGGTAGTGGAGGGAGCATTTATTCCCCTCCAGGCCAAAATTCTTGAAAACGAAAGCCAAAAGCTCAGGAAGTTCCAGCTTTTTTCTGTCTTTATACTGAGACAAAAGGTTTTCCAGAGTCTCTCTTTCCAGATGAATGATTTTATTCGGGATGGCGAACGTGAAAACTTCTTCACCATTCTGTTCGAGCACGTCCTTTTTCGGGTCATAGGTGATTTTCAAGACTGAAATCTTCTTTTTTGACTTCTTGAGCCAAAAATTGAACTGATTCAGCCCTTTTCTTTCCAGAGTAAGGCTTGCTCCCTGAGGAACATTGTGAGTCTCATAGAACTCTTTCAAGCCCAGGATGATGTTGGAGGAGGGGTAGTAGTAAACCGTGTAGTCCTTTTCTCCTTCAGTATCACTGAAGACGTATTCTCGCGCATGAGAAAATTCCTTAGTCAGGGTTTTTGGGATTTTTATCCCGCCCGAGAGAATCTCTCGCCAGCCGAGATAGAACTTTATCGGACTCTCTGAGGGATGGGAAATCTCTTCCTTGGCCTCTTCCACTGATGGCGGGACTTTGGCTTTGGGAGCAGAGAGGGGCAGGCCCTGAGAGAAGGATTGGAGTGTTTTCTTCAGGTGCCATTTTCCCCAGTTGAGAGGAGAGACGAATGTAAAGTCTTTCTTGAATTTTTTTTCCAGGACATATGTCAGGCTCATACAGTGGAGGTCGAAAAGTTCATCGGTACTCTTGATATTATATAATTTTTCCACCAGTTTGGGCGTCGCCGCAGAGAGTTTTGTTTCCTCAATAAAAGCTTTGATTTCGTCAATTTTCTTATCTTCGATTTCGACTTGTTTCTCCGAGAGCTGCCAGTAGTCGTTCCAGTTGAAGAATTTCGGGGATTTGGAGAGCGCTTTCCCCAGATTCTTTTCAAGGGTTTTCAAGTCCCTGTCCGTCATCGGAAGGGCCGTGAGCCTGGGGTCTTCCTTTTTATCTATCTCCTTAGGAGCCTTGGCCTTGCTTTCGAGGTTGCTGGGAAGGAGAACCTGGGTTTTGGTTTTTTTCATGTAATCGATGTATTTCCGGAATAAGCCCCCTCCTGAGTAATCGACTTCCAGCATCTCGCAGTTGAAGTCTTTGTAATCGGTTTTTCCGACAACCCTCAAGACAACAGCTCCTTTGAATGACTCCATCCCCTTGCTGCTCACCATTAAGGGCTCGTCGTATTCCTTGTAAATGAGGCCTCCGACTTCATACTTGCATTCGGGGTCATACATCATGACTTCCTGGCTCATCTGGCCGGATCTCTTCTTGTACGCCAGTTTTTTCGTCACCTCCTGGAGAGAAAGGGGTTTGCTTGTGCGGGAGAGTTCTTTTTCAATGAATTCAATATTCTCTTTTGTGATTTGCATGGTTTTTTCCATCAGTAAGAGCATGATGATTTTCTGGACATGGAGCCTGTTTTCAGCCTGGTCAAAGACTACAGATTGTGCAGAATCGATGACTTCATCCGTGACTTCCTCTCCCCTGTGGGCAGGAAGGCAGTGCATGAAGACAGCATCGCTTTTAGCTTTGGCCATCAGCTTCCTGTTGACCTGAAAAGAGGTGAAAATCTTGGCTCTTTTTTCCTTTTCCTTCTCCTGTCCCATAGAAGCCCAGACATCAGTGTAGACTGCGTCAGCGGAGTCTACGGCTTCGGCCGGGTCATTCGTAAAATGAAAACTGGCCCCTGTTTCTTCCGCGTCCTTTTTGGCTTGTTTCACGATTTTTGAGTTCGGCTCATATCCTTTAGGAGTGGCCACAGTCATCTGGCATCCGGATTTTGCAGCGGCGAAGAGGAGGCTGTGACAGACATTGTTCCCATCTCCCAGGTAAGCCAGCTTAAGACTGGTCAGGTCCTTGTGGTTTTCTCTTAGCGTGAAGAAATCAGCCATGGCCTGACAGGGATGAAGAAGGTCGGTCAAGGCATTGATTACAGGGATGCGGGCGGTCTGGGCGAGGTCAATGACTTCCTGCTGTGCAAAGGTCCTGATCATGATTCCGTCGACCCAGCGCTCCAGGTTTTTACCCACATCATGAGGAGTCTCTCTCGTGCCCATCTGAATGTCCGAAGGACTGAGATAGACGGCCTCTCCGCCGAGCTGGAGCATCCCCACTTCAAAAGTCATCCGCGTCCGCAGAGAAGGCTTTTGGAATATCATCGCCAGGACTTTGCCTTTGAGTTTCTGACGGTAATTTTGCGGTTGTTTCTTGATCTTCTCAGTCAGGTCGAGAATCTGGCTGAATTCATAGAGGCTCAGTTCGTGGATTGAGAGGAAGTCTTCAAGCATTTTTTTCTATCTCCTGAAGCGAAGCTCTGATTTTTGTCCCCGAGCGATTGATCAAGGCGGCTTTGAGTTGATTCGCCGAGGTGATCAGAGTTTCTTTTCCTCCACCTTTGATAAACTCGATTGCTGCATTGATCTTAGGTTCCATGGAACCAGGGGGAAACTGCCCCTGCGAGAGGTATTCTTCGGCCTGTTTGACGGTCATGGCCTCTATGGGTTCTTCATCGGGCTTGCCAAAGTTCAGATACACCCTCTCCACGTTGGTGAGGATGATGAACAGGTCAGCCTTGATTTCCCGGGCAATGAGGCTTGCGGCATAGTCCTTGTCGATAACCGCTTCCACTCCCTCAAACAGCCCGCGTCCGTTGATGATGACAGGGATGCCTCCGCCGCCTGAAGCAATGACGATTTTACCCGAAAGCACCAGATCTCTGATGACCCGTTTCGGAACAACATCGATCGGCTTAGGGGAAGGAACAACCTTGCGGTATCCTCGGCCGGCATCTTCTATCACAGTCCATTCGTTCTGTTTCGCCAGTTGCTGGGCTCTGTACTTCGAGTAAAAGGGCCCGATGGGCTTGGTGGGATTCTCGAAAGCCGGGTCTTCCCTGTCGACGACGACCTGTGTGATCAGAGTGGCCACTTCCTTATCTACGGAGTTCTTGCGGAGTTCGTTGATGATGGCTTTTTCCAGCATAAACCCCATACTCCCTTCTGTCATGGCATCACAGACTTCAAGCGAAAAAGGTGGAATTTTGGTGACCGCTTCTTCCATCTGGATGAGAAGATTTCCCACCTGAGGGCCGTTCCCGTGGACGATGATGATGTCGTATCCCTTTTTCACCACATGAACCATCAGGCGCGCCGCCTTCTTGGCGTTGTTCATCTGCTCGGATTGGAGACCTTTCTGGCTGTTCGGGAGGATGGCGTTTCCTCCGAAGGCGATCAGAGCGATTTTCCTTTTCATTAGAATTCTCGAAGCACCTCTTTCAAGTCAGGGGAACCGATTTCCTCCAGGTCATAGGAGACGCGGAGGATTCTTTTGTTCGTTTTGATCAACCGGCCGAGATCGATAGGCGTGCCGCTGACCACAAGGTCACAGTTGGCTTTATCTATTGTCTGGGCCAGTTCGGCTGTCTGTTTTTTCCCGTAGCCCATGGCTGGGAGCACTTTATCCAGGTGAGAGAATTTCTGGAATGTCTCTTTGATGCTGCCCACCGCATACGGCCGGGGGTCGACAATTTTGGAGGCGCCGTATTGCGTGGCAGCGATAATTCCCGCTCCGTACGGCATCCCTCCATGCGTCAGGGTCGGCCCATCCTCCACAACAAGGACGGTTTTGCCCGAAATCTCCTCTCCTTCAGGGACAGAAATGGTGGAATTCGCACGAATGATCGTGGCGTCCGGGTTGAATTGTTTGATGTTCTCCAGAAGCAGCCCCAGTTTTTCTTTTTCGGCGCTGTCTATCTTGTTGATCACGAGGACCTGGGCTCTCCTGAAGTTCGTCTCTCCCGGATGGTACAAAAGCTCGTGGCCGGGTCTGTGAGGGTCGACGACTACGATTTCCAAGTCCGCTTTGTAGAAGGAGAAATCATTATTTCCGCCGTCCCAGAGGATGATATCCGCTTCTTTTTCAGCCTCTTCAAGGATAGCTCCGTAATCCACGCCTGCATAAACGATGATGCCGTTCTTGATGTGGGGTTCGTATTCTTCCATTTCCTCGATGGTGCATTCCTGTTCGATCATGTCCTCGTAGGTGGCAAACCTCTGGACCTTCTGGGCGGCTAAATCCCCATAAGGCATGGGATGACGGATGACAACGACTCTTTTCCCTTTTTCTTTAAGGAGAAGCGCGATTTTCCGGCTTGTCTGGCTTTTTCCGCAGCCGGTCCGGACAGCGCAGACCGAAATCAGGGGGAGCTGGCTCTTGATCATCGTCTCGTCAGGGCCCAGGAGAGTGAAACTGGCTCCTGCCGCATGCACCTGGGAGGCTTTGTGCATGACGTACTCATGGGAGACGTCACTGTATGCGAAGAAGACCTCGGAGATATCGTGTTTTTTGATGAGAGAGGAAAGCTCCTCCTCTGGGTATATCGGAATTCCCTCTGGGTAAGACTCTCCGGAGAGAACAGCAGGGTATTTTCTGTCCTCGATATCCGGAATCTGTGTGGCGGTGAAAGCGACAACCCGGTAGTCTGTGTTGCTGCGAAAGAAGACGTTGAAGTTGTGGAAGTCTCTTCCTGCGGCACCCATTATGATGGCCTTTTTCATTCGCGTAACTCCTTAAAAATGAGTACTAAGTATAATACAGCCCCTCCAATTATTCAATGTTTCGATGGGGTCAGGCTTTGTTCGATGGGGTCAGGCTTTGGCAATATTGATAATTTAATGCTCGAGAGACTCTGATATTTTGTAGGATCAGGCTTTAATATTAGACATTTGATCTAAAAGGACAATGAAGAGAAAGGGATTAAAAGAAATTAAGATTTTTTAAAATGTCTGATGTCAAACGTTGCCCCCTTTTTAAATTCCCTTTTTACAGATCCAGGCTTAATACTGGATATTTGATACTTGAGAAAGATGTAAGAAAAAGACAAAAAGGTGGATTTTTACAAAAAAAGGCATGTTTTTACAAAAAAATGCATATTTTTACAAAAAAAGTGGCTTTTCATTACTAAACGTCTTAAATTAAGGTCAAAAACCATTGAAAAATGAATTATTTTTTCCTTGAGGGGCCTTTTTTGGGGAATTTTGGCCGTCCAGGCTTGGCTGGGGGAAAGGACTTGCGGATTTTTTGCCAGGCGGGCTTCTGTCGTCTGTTGATTTGACGAGGCATTTTTTTCTAAAAAGTGGACATGGGGCTGTCCCTTTCA
>SMTZ1_10007655_pt1 | contig 12438 bp, 10 predicted proteins | sample DeeMarSWOR136_30_FD_25667 | JGI IMG/M metagenome (IMG submission 25667) | reverse complement strand
GGTTGATGCGCTGCACGATGCGACATGCTATTGGGTTCTCAAGGCGTAGGAGCGGCTGCTCCACTGGTTCACCTGTGCTCTTGGCGCATGCTCAGGCGCTTGAGCTTTCTAAAGCGTGATACGAGAACTGGCGCCGCACGGTGCCAGGCGAAGTAGCGTGTTGTCCTGGCCTGATAGGCGAGATATGCCGTGCCGTGCACCGTGGCCAGGAATCTTTCTTCGTGCAGGATCTGATAGTGCAGATTGGCGATGGTGAACAGGGCAAAGATCAGGAAGATGAGCGTGCCGTTGATCAGGAAGGTGCCGATGAAGTAAAGGTCGAAGAAGAGGTAGATAGGGTTTCTGGAAACGGCGTAGATGCCGGTGGTCACCAGTTTGCCTGGGTTTTGGTGGTCGAGGCCCAGACGCCATGAGTCACCCAAGGCGACCACGGCCAGGCCGCCAATGACAAAGGCCAACGCGGTCACAGCCGCTCCGGCGATCTTTGGGGGGAAAGAGTCGAGCAGCTGGAATCGAAACAGCGAGGGGAACGGCTGCAGAGGGGAACGGCTGCACATCCAGGGGAAGCGTGTGCAGGAGCACAGCTGCCGCCCACAGGTTCACCGCCACAAACAATCCAAACTCCACAATGCCCAGGCGCCCCTTCTTGTGGAGGCTCAGGGTGATGGGAGAGATGTGCCTGCGGATGCGCAGGTGCACGCTGCGCGCACTGAAGATGAACAGGAAGAGAGCCAGGGCTACAATCTGGAAGGTGTCGAAGAAGGAATCGCCCACTGTCCCCATCTGCGCTACAGTTCACCTTTCTTGATCTGACGGGCTGAGTGAACAAAGCGCAGGAAGCGGTAGGTGTAGCGTGCAAACTCGTCGCCGAGAAAGCCGTGTTTGATGATCTTCCACGCGCGGTTGTAGTAGCCGTCGAAGCAGTGCTCGTATAGATCCAGAAGCTCGCTGCGCGAAAGGTGCTCGGTACGCATGACCGGGTGTCCAAAGTCGTATTTTGCCCAGTCGTCTTCCTCAATCATACCCTTGGCCAGCATTTCATCATAGAAGCGGGTGCCTGGAATCGGAGTCACAGCGGTGAAGATGGCTATAGTGGGGTCCAGTTTCTTGGCATACTGGAGGATGTCCAGCACATCTTGCCTGCTGTGATGCTCATTGCCCAGCATGAAAAAGCCCCAGGTGTGGATGCCGTGGTCCCTGACCAGGGCCATGGCCTGTTCAGCCTTTTCTCGCGTTGTGCCCTTTTGATAGCCTTCCAAGTCTTGCTCAAAGGGCGATTCGACGCCCAGGCAGATCAGGAAGACGCCGGCTTTCTTCATCTTCGGCAGCAGGTCCTGGTCACGGAGGATCAGATCGGTACGCGTGCCGTCCAGCGCGATGCGCACCTTCCAGCCACGCTGGATAATGCCATCCAGTATCTGCTCCGTCCTCTGCTTGTCCACGTTGAATGACAGGTCGCTGAACCAGAAAACCCGCGTGCTGTGCGCGGAGTAGAGTTTGTCGAGCATCTCGAGCACGCGCGGGGCGGTCATTGCCCGGTACGGGGCATGTGCGCGCATGGGCGAACAGAAGTTGCACTGGAAAGGACACCCTCTGCTGGTGACCACGATGGCAAAGTTGCCCCACCCAGGCGGGATGATCGGCAGCGCGTACTTGTGCATGGGCAGGAGGTGCCAGGCAGGCAATGGCAGTTCGTCCAGGTCGGCAACTGCTGGGCGGGCTTGGTTGTGGTAGACTTCTCCATCCCGGCGGAAGGACAAGCCGGCGATTCCCTCCACGTTGGGCTTGCTCTTGCTGAGTTCGCGGACCAGCTCCAGCGCAGTGTGCTCCCCATCGCCGCGCACGATAAAGTCCAGGGGCGGACCACGGCCGAAGGACTCGTCAGGAGCCAGCGTGAACTGCGTCCCGCCGCCAACGGTGTATACTGCAGGGTTGACCTGCTTGGCCAATTCCAGACAGCGGAAGGCTTGCGGAGTGAAACAGGTCATTGAGCTGGACACGCCCACACAAGCAGGGTTCCTGTCCCGGATTTCGTCTGGCAGTGCATCCCAGCCGAGCTCTAGACCGTTACAGTCCAGGATGTCGACGTCCACGCCGTTCTGTTGAAGGAATGCGGCCAGAGCCGCCAGGCCCACCGGCGGTGAGTAGTACCCCATACCGCCTCCAAACCCCCAGTACCTCCTTGGTGGGTCAATCAACAGCATGTCCATGGCTCATCCTCCGGAGTTGAATTGTGGTGGGGCGAGCTGTTTGCCCGCGCTGTCGCGTCGTGCCAGGGAAGGCTCTCCAAGGACGCGATGGGACAGGTCTGTCAGCCAATGATAATGTCGTCCAGGGGCCTTTTGGGGACGTGATGCACGCCTTGTTCGTCGCGCCAGTATCGAGTATCGCCATCTGGGCCGAGGGGCTCGATCATCACCGTCTCTTTTGGCTTGCCCAGGGCAACCACGAGCAGGATATCGTAGCGATCGGGGATGGCCAGAGCTTGGCGCAGCCCATCTCTGCGTATGCTGCGGATCATGCAGCCGCCAAGGCCCTTTTCAGTGGCTCCGAGCAGGATGCTCTGCGCAGCGATGCAGTGGTCGCAGCCGGCAGTCGAATGGATCTCCTTGTCGCCCAAGATGATGATATGGGCTGACGGCCGTTCGCCCTCCGCGGGGCCGGGCCAGTCCCCGAGGAGCGCAGCCCAACCGAGGTGGGGGAAGATGCGTTCGTTCTGATCGGGACGACAGGACAGGATGTACTTGAGCGGCTGCCTGTTCATCCCCGATGCCGATAGTCTGCCGAGATCGACAAGTTCTCGCAGTGCGTCCATCTCCACAGCGACATCCTGGTGAAAGCGGCGGTAGCTGCGATTCCTGCGCACTAGTTCTTTGAGCATTGTCACCCCCTGCATGTTCAGGCTTGCGTCATCTCTCGAGCACAGCCACGGTCCGGGCTGCGCCGTAACTGGCCGGCCTGGCGCGTTGTCGGTGAATTGTAGCCTGGAATGGCTGGGCGGCAAATCGGAGTTGCTCCGTTGAGTGACGGCGTGGCTTCGGGCGGGCCTCAACTGCCGTGACCGGCAAGCAAGGCCCTGAGTGAGGTGTACTGCACTGAGTGCGATTTGCATCCCAGAGCACCCTGTGGCATAATCGCCGACTATCATGCCACAGCGACACGAGTCACAACGGCGAGCTCAAGCAGTGGGCCGCCTTGTTGTCTTGCTGCCAGCGCTCGTGCTGTTCGGAGCGATCGTGGTCGGTTCCTCCGTGAGCGCCGGGAGCTCAACAGCTCCAAGCCTCGCCATCTACCTGCCCCTTGTGTGGCGCTCCCACGTTTGCCAACCAATACCCGGTGCGAGCTATACAGCGATTACGGCAAATGGACCACACCCGCTCAGACCAACGGATGTGCATCCCGATCACAACCTGGCCATGCGTGGCTACGAGCCCACCAACTCTGGCAAGGATCTGGTGGACTATGGAGGGCCGTCTGACCAGCGCGCACCGCGTCTTCACGACCTGTTCTCTGACCGGCGTCTGCCGAGCTTTCACAGCGTTTACCAGGTGCACGACTGGGACTGGGAACAGATGCGTCGCGGACCCTTGCTACACGAGTGGCCAGTAACGGCGGTGGGACTGGGCTCCAGCGCGGGTGAGGTGTTGTACGTGCCGGATTCCGGCTACACCATCGGAAGTGGCTACGAGGTGCTGGTCATCTATGCCAGCCGCGACCGCATTGCCCTGAAGTTCACGCGGGAGGACAATGTGGTGCGCGGCTACACCCTTCACATTGACGGTGTGTGCGTTGAGCCCAGCTTGCTGACCCTGTACCAGCAGAGCGATAGGGCAGGGCGGCAGCTTCTCCCTGCTCTGCGCCCCCGCCAACCCTTTGGCCGCGCACGCAGCGACCAAGTCGTCATTGCCATCGTGGATCATGGGACGTTCATGGATCCACGCTCACGCAAGGACTGGTGGCAGGGCTACTAGCGGCGAAGATCTGGCCAACAGGCGAAACAGCAGGAGGGCGGGGAGCCAATGATGTCGATCTATTCGCCTGGCGTCCCCCGCAGGTCGTCGGGCAGGGCAGCGAAGCCAGCCGAGGTCATCTTCCCTGCTCGCAGCATCTTGAGCGCGCGTGCTCTGTTGGATTCCGACCAGTTGCTGCCCTTGCGGCGTGGCGTGAACCGTATGGCGTAGCGCGCGCTGTCGATGCCCTTCATCCGGCTGTCTATCCAGCCGTAGCAGATCGCTTCCTCGACCGCGTCCTCGTAGGAGATGCCTAGCCTGCGGCTTGCCTTTTTGTGGAACAGGACCCAAATCGCATCCTGGCTCTCGTGGTGCACCGCGAGCCACGTCCGGAATTCGTTTCGATTGCTGACGTAGAGAGTTTTGTCGAGCTCCATTGCGACTGGCCGCGGGATGATCCGGAGCAATTCAAGCGGCAGCCAGCGCTGTGACGGCTACCCTGGGCGCGCCCTGCGCGGGATGTCGAGCGAACCTGGGACCCCTCTGGCACCTCTGCCGCGTGTCTGCGCCTTTTCGGTCGGCCTGTGTGCCGCCAGTGCTCTGTCAACGCTGAACTCGACGGTCACGGCGGTCTGCAATTGGCACTAGTCCAGTATCTGGTCGTCGAGCCAGGCGATCATGGTTTCAAAGACCTGCTGTTGCTCGGGTTCGTTGTGGATTTCGTGATACAGGCCACTCCAGCACTTGTACGTGCAGAGCGCGGTAGCTCGGTCAGCGAACTCGCGGCCTGCCTGTACCGAACAGAGACGGTCGTCGCTGCCCTGCATGAGCAGAAGTGGCACGCTGAGCTCAGCAGCGTGCTCCAAGACCCACTCCCCGGCTTCCAGCATGTCCAGACCCAGACGGGCCGAAAGGAGATCGTGCACCAGAGGGTCATTTACATAAGCGTCCACAACGTCGGAGTCTCTGGACAGGCCTTTGCGGTCCAGTTCGTTATTCAGGGAGAAGGTGGGCCATAATCCGTACAGCAGACGACCCAGGGTGACCTTCCAGCGCGGGGGAGTGAAGGCAGGGCGGAGGAGCGGGCCGGTGGCAATCACCCCCCTGGGATTGGGGTTGCGGCGCAGCCCGTAGGTGAGCACCAGGGTTCCTCCCAGGCTGTGGCCGTAGAGAAAGCGGGGCAGGCCGGGGAAGCGCTCGGCTGCCTGTACGAGCAGCTGTGCGGTGTCATCCAGCAGGCTGTCCCAGGACGGGGCGTATCCGCGCTTTCCCTTCGATCTGCCGTGACCGCGCAGGTCAGGCGCCAGAAAGGCATACCCGGCCTGGGTCAGGGCAGCAGCTACGTGGGGGTAGCGGCCACTGTGCTCACCGAGCCCGTGGACAAGGCAAACCACGGCGCGCGTGTCGCCGTCTGGCTGCCATTCCTGGGCAAAGAGCGACAGGCCGTCTGCGGTGTGGAAACCGAACTCAACATGCTGCATGTTTCGCTCCTCCAGCGAAATCAACCTGTGCCAGCAGGCGGCAATCATACCACGAATTGGGCTGGGCGCCAAAGGGCACTGCGCAGGCCGCCGGAATCCGGGGCGCACACCGGCATTTGGAACTGTGGCGATTGTGGTGGTATAGTCGCGAATTGGCTTGCTGTTGACCGGCCGCGGCGGCTCCCGACCTCCCGTGTCGCACGCTGACTGGCAACGGTAATCCGGCAACCGACCCCGAGGTTTGTGTGCCAAGATGTTCTCTTCTGTGGTGCCCGACTACGATCTGAAGAACGCCGTCTCGTCCAACCGGCTGCAGGGGCTGTGGCGTATGATGACCGGTTTCCGCCTGGCCTACGTGGCGGCGACGGCCTGCCTGGGCATTGCTGCACTCTCCAGGACGGCTGTGTTCATGCTGCTCCGCTATTTTGTGGACCATGTTCTCGGCCAGCAAGGCAGACAGGGCATGGCAGCACAGATTGCACTGGCTTTTGTGGGCCTAGCGCTGGTCCAGGGCCTGTTCACGTTCTTGAGTGGCACCCTGGCGGCGCGGACAGCGGAGGGGGTGACGCGGAGGCTGCGCAACTACCTGTTCGATCACATACAGCGCCTGTCATTCACCTACCATGACCAGACAGCAACGGGTGAGCTGATCGAGCGCAGTACGTCTGATGTGGATGCCGTGCGGCGCTTTCTGGCTGACCACGCCATCGGCGCGGGGCGCATCCTGGCCCTGTTCGTGGTCAACTTTGTGGCGCTGCTGCGCCTGCATGTGCCCCTGGCACTGCTGGCCACTATCGTGGTACCGGTGCTGGTGGTTCTCTCCCTGGTCTTTTTCCGCAGGGTATCCAAGGTGTACGAAGAGATGCAGGAGCAAGAGGCAGTGCTCTCCACCACCCTGCAGGAGAACTTGACTGGCATGCGTGTGGTCAGGGCTTTTGCGCGACAGCAGTTCGAACGGGAGAAATTCGAGCAGCAGAACTGGGAGAAGTTTGTGCGCAGCAAGCGCTTCCTGCAGATGCACGCCCAGTATTGGCCGATCTCGGACCTGCTCTGTGGTGCGCAGATGTTGGCCTGTGTCTCGATTGGGGCGCGGCTGGCGATCAACGGGACCATCTCGGTGGGTACCTATGTGGCCTACGCGGTGCTGGTGATCTGGATCATCTGGCCGATGCGCAATCTGGGACGCATGATCGTCGAAATGTCGAGCGGCCTGGTTTCCTATCAGCGTGTCGCGGAGGTGATTGCGGTCAAGCGCGAAGAGCTCACAGAAGGCGATTACTTGCCTGCCAGCGACGTACAGGGCCAGTTCGTCTTTGACCATGTGGGCTTTCAGTATCCGTCAGGCCATCGGGCGTTGGACGGCATCAGCTTCCGATGCCAACCGGGGCGAGCCATCGCACTGCTTGGATCCACGGGGTCCGGCAAGACAACCCTTGTCAACCTGCTGCCCCGCTTCTACGACTATACCAGCGGGACGCTGACCCTCGATGGTGTGGAACTGAGCCGCTATCCGCGGCAGTATCTGCGGCAGCAGATCGGCATCGTTGAGCAGGAACCGTTCCTGTTCGCGCGGAGCGTGCGGGACAACATGACGTATGGCGTTCATCGTCCAGTCTCGGACGATGAGATCGAAGCCGCAGCACGCGCAGCAGCAATGTGGGATGACATCATGGAGTTTCCCAACGGCTACGACACGGTAGTCGGCGAGCGAGGGGTCATGCTCTCTGGTGGCCAGAAACAGCGGGTAGCCATTGCGCGCACGCTGCTCAAGGACCCACGGATCTTGATTCTGGACGATTCGACCTCGTCGGTCGACGTGGAAACGGAGCATTCGATCCGCCGAGCGCTGCAGCACCTGATAGAGGGGCGCACGACTTTCATCATCGCCCACCGCATTCAGAGCGTGATGCATGCCGATCTGATCCTGGTGTTCAACGAAGGGCGGATCGTGCAGAAGGGCACGCACAGCGAGTTGATGCAAGAGGATGGCATGTACCGACGCATCTACGATATGCAGACGCGCGTCGAGGCAACGTTGGAGAGAGAGCTCGCAGGTGGCGGACTATTTTGAGGAAGAGACAAAAGAAGAGGTCCAGGTGAATCTGGACACGATGGCGCGGATCCTGGCCCACGCCAGGCCGCACTGGAGGTGGCTGGCAGGTTTCCTGGTGACGGTTGCCATCGTCTCCGTACTGGATTCAGTGTACACCTATTTGCGGAAGCAGATCGTGGACCAGGTGGTCGTGGCAGGCAACCAGACGGTCTTTGGACAGGCATTGGCTGCCTACGCGCTGACGATCGTGGTGCAGGCGGCTGGTGTCTTTGGCTTCATCTACCTGGCCGGTGTTCTGGGTCAGCGCATCCAGTATGATCTCCGGCAGGCGATGTTCGATCACCTGCAGGAACTGTCTTACGCATACTTCAACCGCACGCCTGTTGGCTGGATCATGGCCCGCGTCACATCGGACTCGGAACGCGTCGCTCACCTGATCACCTGGGGCATACTGGACTCGACGTGGGGGATGCTGAACATTGCCACTTCCGCGTTTTTCATGCTGGTGATCAACTGGCGGCTGGCGCTGATTGTGCTGGCCATGATCCCTGTCCTTGTTGTGGTAGCGGCACAGTTCCAGAAGAAGATCATCACTCAATACCGTCGGGTGCGGCGATACAATTCGAAGATGGTCGGTGCCTACAACGAGAACATCACCGGCGTGCGCGTGGTAAAGGCGCTTTGTCGCGAGGACGAGAACCTGCGTGAGTTCCGCGAGCTCTCCGGAGACATGTACCGCGCATCGTACCGGGCTGCCTGGCTGTCCGCGTTGTTCCTGCCCGTCGTACAGCTCATCAGCTCGGTGGCCTTGGGCAGCATCGTGTGGTACAGTGGCAGCCAAATGGAATGGGGTGGCATGACGGTTGGCAGCATCCAGGCTTTTGTCTCGTACCTGATCTTCATCATGTGGCCAATCCAGGACCTGGCGCGCGTCTATGCCGAGCTGCAGCACGCCGTTGCCTCTGCAGAGCGCATCTTCTCCCTGCTGGATACCGAGCCGGAGGTCGCCGATCGGCCTGGAGCGGTGGATCCGGGCACGATACGCGGCGACATCGTATTTGAAAACGTTGACTTTTCCTACGAAGACGGGTGCCCGGTCCTTTCGCATTTCAACCTGCGCGTGACCCAGGGCGAGGCGATCGCTTTGGTGGGGCCCACGGGTGGGGGCAAATCGACCATCGTGAACCTCCTGTGCCGCTTCTACGAGCCAAAGGACGGGACCATACGCATTTCTGGTCGCGACTATACCGAGATGGCACTGCACGCTATCCAGTCGCGAATTGGGGTAGTGCTGCAGACTCCGCACCTGTTCTCGGGGACAATCCGCGAGAACATCCGCTACGGGCGGCTGCAGGCCACTGATGCTGAAGTGGAGGAGGCAGCCAGGCTGGCTGGCGCTCACGACTTTGTCCAGACGCTGGACAAGGGCTACGAGTCAGAAGTTGGCGAGGCCGGACAGCTGCTGTCGGTGGGACAGAAGCAGCTGCTCAGTCTGGCACGGGCCATCCTGGCTCGGCCGGAGATCTTTGTGATGGACGAGGCCACCAGTTCGGTGGACACGCTCACCGAAGCGCTGATCCAGAAGGGCATGGAAGCGCTGATGGAAGGTAGGACTAGCTTCGTCATCGCCCACCGTTTGTCAACCATCAAGCGAGCTGGCCGGATTCTGTTTGTTGACGATGGACGTATCGCGGAGGAGGGCAGCCATGCGGAGCTGCTGCGAGCCAGGGGGCGATACTACCGGCTCTATGCGCAGCAGTTCCGAAAGGAGTTGGAGCAGGAAGAACGGCTGTACGAGGTCACGATTCCGGAATAGGGTGACGAATACGCGCTTGGAGCAGCTCGGCGACGAAAGACCCGGTCTCACTGCGAGACCGGGTCTTTCATTTGGTTGCCACAGGGCAGGGTTGATGGGGCGGGCAGTGGAGATGGAGACGAGCATTGGGTGCGGTGCTGGCGGAGGCGGGCCAGGAGCAGTCTGCTGCCAGAGCCTGAAGGCGCCCCGTGATGGTGCAGCCGTATCTGACTGCTATGTCAAACCGTCTCCCTAGTTGGGAGTCCCGCAGCTGTGGGAGGCGGTGACTGCCGCTCAACCAGGACGAACGAAAGACAGAGGAGGCGCGTTGTGACGTTTGACTATGTGGTTTGCCGTGTGAAGGGAAGCTCAGCTTACCTGGGCCGTCTGATCCTGGTGCTTCTTCTGTTGTCCATTACGAGCAGCTTCAGCATGCAGGCCAGCGCAAAGCTGGGACAGGATGAGCACATCGCAGTGCCTCGCGCGGCTCTGCTGGCCGTGGTGCTCGAGTCCGATGAGCAGCTGGCGGAGATCGAGGGGGCTGGGCTGATCCCCTACGGTCGCTTCCGTGACAGCCAGGGCGAGTATCTCCTGGCCGGGCTTCAATGGATCGGAAGCGAAGAGGTGCCGCAAGTGGGCTTGTCGGCGCGGGTACTAGAGGCGGACACAACCGGTGCGACCTATTATCTGGCATATGCTTCGCCGCATCGGACGGTGCCCGACTGGTCTCGGTACGGGGAGGTGCTGCTGGGTGACGAGGCGCAGGTGCTCCTGCGGACCACGCATGCGTCGGCGGCGGCGCTTGCTGCGGACGGGGCAGACGTTGTTCACTTTGCACTGCGGCGCTTGGCGCCGGTTCCCCCCTACGCGGGGCCTGCAACGGCCACACTGGAGCTGACAGAACCGGATCCTATCGTGCAGGACATGATCGACCAGGTGGACAGTACGGTACTGTACGACTACGTTGGGGGCCTGAGTGGCGAGTGGCCGGTGGATGTCGGAGGAACCCCGTACACAATCCACACCCGGTACACGTACTCTGGCGAGCCCATCCAGAAGGCCACCCAGTATGTGGGCGAGCACCTGGCCAGGTTAGGGCTGGATGTGGAGTATCACGAGTGGGACGGGCCAACCGATCCCAACGTGGTCGGGGAGATAACCGGACGGACGAGCCCCGATGAAATCTTTATCATCGGCGCTCACCTCGATTCCATTTCGCCCTACCAATATGAGGATGCGCCCGGAGCGGATGACAACGCAAGTGGCAGCGGCGGGACGCTTATGGCGGCGGACATCCTGACGCAGTATGATTGGGACTGCACCCTGCGGTTTGCGTTCTGGACCGGAGAAGAGGTCGGGCTGCGCGGCAGTCGCGAGTATGCGCAGCGGGCGAGCGGCGAGGGCGAGAACATCATTGGCTACCTGAACCTGGACATGATCGGCTACAACTCGGTCGATCCACCAGAGATCACCCTCTTCTCGAGCGGAGCAGTACCAGGCTCTGTCGAGATAGCGGAGCTCTTCCTGGACGTGGTCGACGTCTACGGTCTAGACCTGGCTCCCATTCATTACATCGACAACTGGATTGGTGGCCGCAGTGACAACAGGTCATTCTGGGACGAAGGGTATGCCTCGATTCTGGCCATCGAGGATCACGATGAAGACTTTAACCCCTACTATCACTCGACAATGGACACCCTGCAGAATCTGGACATGGTCTACTACGAGGAGTTTGTGAAGGCAGCGATTGCCACCTTTGCGCACATGGCGGGATGCTACACAGTCGAGCCCACGCCCACGGCGACACCACTGCCCACCGATACACCTCTGCCGACCAACACACCGCTGCCGACGCATACGCCGACAGCGACGGCCACGGCTACACCGCCGCCCACGGCCACACCGTCGCCTACGGCAACCAACACGCCACCGCCAACGCCGACCGACACACCGACGGTGGGTACACGCTGCACATTGTGGGCAACGGGTGGAAGAGGCTCTCCTTCCCCTACAGCGTGACGGAAAACACGATTCTGGAGTTCGATTTCCGCAGCGGGACGCAGGGCGAAATCCATGGCATCGGTTTCGATGACGATGACCAGATCAGCAGCAGCTGGACATTCAAGCTCTACGGTACCCAGTTCTCGTGGGGCATTCTGGAGTTTGATACTTATAGTGGCTCAGCGCCTGCCTGGAGGCACTACAGCATCCCTGTGGGCGAGTTCTACCGTGGGGAGATGCTGTACCTGACCTTTGCCAATGACCACGATGTTCCCGTCCCCAATGCGGAGAGCCTGTTCCGCAACGTCACCATCCATGACCTGCTTGTGCCGACCCCAGCGCCTACCGAGACAGCGGTACCGACTCCTACGGCGACACCTGTTCCGGGCTCGATCAACTTTCGCACCCAGGCGGTTGAGCCGTACGGTGGCAGCCAGGATCAGAACCCGCTGGTGACGATCGAAGATGGTGGATACACCCTGCACATTGTCGGCAATGGGTGGAAGAAGGTGTCCTACCCATGGAAGGTCACCAAGGACACCGTGCTGGAATTCGATTTCCGCAGCGCGGCACAGGGCGAGATCCATGGCATCGGCTTTGATGACGATGACAACATAGGCAGCGACAGCACCTTCCAGCTGTACGGTACCCAGTCGTGGGGGCTAGGTGCTTTCCGCGACTATGCCCAGTCGGCCCCAGGGTGGAGGCACTATGTCATCCCTGTGGGGCAGTTCTACAGCGGTGACATGCTCTACCTGGTGTTCACCAACGACCAAGACGTGCTGCCGGCGACGGCGCAGAGCCTCTTCTCCAACGTGCGTGTCTACGACGGGGTTGCGCCCGCCGGGACTCGGTGACCGGTCCTCTCAAACACGGTTGGGGCACAATCACTCGCCTGGAGGAGCACCAGCTCCACAGTCGGGCGCTGACTCTCGACCCCTGAGGGCGGCGCTCGACTGTTGATTCCCCGCGCCACCCACGTTCTCCAGATGCCGGCCGGGCCGCGGACGCTCAAGGCGCGTCGAGCCAGTGCCCCGTTCACCATGACGTCTGTAGTTGTAGTGCCGATTTGGATCTTCGTTCCAGCGGGAAGGGCCACTGCGCAGGGACACGGTGTGCGAGATGCAACCCAGTCGCCACTACGACTCTTGCCGTCCA
>SMTZ1_10029583_pt1 | contig 12440 bp, 12 predicted proteins | sample DeeMarSWOR136_30_FD_25667 | JGI IMG/M metagenome (IMG submission 25667) | reverse complement strand
GGCTGGAGCAGTAGGGGAAAGCCACGGGTCCAGGAAGAAACCAAAAATTGGTTTCTTACCTTTAGCCAGAAGCTAAAGGTGACCTTTGGTGGATTTGCGATAGCAAATCCCCTGGACAGCCGGGTTGCCGAAGCACCTGCCGGCAGTCCCTGTACCGCGCTGGTTCAGGGCAGGAAGGGATTATTGCGGGGCCCGTGGTTGATCTTGATCGCGGGCCTTTTTTGTAGTAGGGCCCCCTCAACGAAAAGAAGGAGGTGGTTCAGATGTTACTCATGTTCAAGGAGTGTCCTTTTTATAGAGCCTCAGAGTCCCTGATCATGGGCCGGGGGATCGGGTATTGCGATCTGGACTGCGATCGTGCGACCTGTGAAGGAGACACCCATTTGTGCGAGAAACCTGACACTTTGAAAAAACATCTATCGGAACAGAAGAAAAAGGAAAGGGGAATGGCGTACTTCTCGAAGGTCTAGGGGATCTGATGATGGGATGAGAAATCTGGCGCCGTGACAAAATATCCTATAAAAAGAAGAAGGAAGAGTAGTCTTATAGAAATCAAATGGTTATCTAAAGGCTTTCTCCTCTGGGGAAAGCCTTTTTTGTTGACAAATCTAACTCTCACTGTTATTTTATAAACAGGACATTTTTTGTCCTTTTTTATGCAGATTACGCGAAGCGGGGAATACGGATTACGGGGTCTGCTCTTTTTGGCAAAGGAGCCCGCCGAAAAGTGGGTTCTGGTCAGCAAGATATCGAGAGATCAGAACATACCCGAAACCTTTCTGGCTAAGATTTTTCAACGCCTATCGAGAGCGGGTTTGCTTCGATCATCTCGTGGATCAAAAGGGGGTTTTTCTTTGGGCAAGCCACCTAATAAAATTACTATGAGGGAGGTCATTGAAGCCATAGAAGGGCCTATTGCTTTAAACCGTTGTTTATTGAAAGAAGGAGAATGTGAGCAAGAAGAGGTTTGTCCCATCCACCGGGTGTGGGAGCAAGCCCAGCGTCGTATTATAGATATCCTAGATAGAACGACGATGCAGGATTTGGCGAAGCAGATGGTTCGAAATGATAGGAAAAGGAAAAAGGAGGTGGCAAAGAGATGAGAGAGAACGTGGAGAAGGCGTTGGAAAAGATTCGGCCTGCCCTTCGCGCGGATGGAGGGGATATCGAGTTGGTTGATGTGGTCGATGGAGTCGTCAAGGTCAGACTCACCGGAGCCTGTGGGGGTTGTCCAATGTCGCAAATGACCTTGAAGATGGGTGTTGAGCGAATCCTCAAACAGCAGGTTCCAGAGGTGAAGAGCGTCGAGACCGTTTAGATAACGTTGGGGAGATCTAGGCATGGTGATCCCCTCAAGGAGGATAAGATGGGTTATCCTCAACTTACGCCGCATGCCATCAAGGTGTTGGAGAAAAGGTATCTAAAAAAAGATTCCTCGGGAAACATTATCGAGTCTCCCGAGGAGATGTTTTGGCGTGTTGCCCAGAATGTGGCTGAAGCAGAGCGCCTCTATGAAAGCCAAACCTCACCTGAGGAACTGGCGGAGATGTTTTTTCGTATGATGGCATCCCTCCACTTCCTTCCTAACTCACCCTGTTTGATGAATGCCGGTCGAGATCTTCAGCAATTAGCTGCTTGCTTTGTCCTCCCCGTTCAAGATTCGCTCGATTCAATTTTCGAAACGGTTAAACAAACAGCCCTCATTCATCAAAGCGGAGGAGGTACCGGCTTCTCATTCAGCAACCTCAGGCCAAAGGACGACCCGGTTCAGTCAACCGGAGGAGTAGCGAGCGGGCCTGTTTCATTCATGAGAGTGTTCAACATGGCGACGGAGGTGATCAAGCAGGGTGGGACGAGAAGGGGAGCGAATATGGGGGTGTTGAAAGTGGACCACCCTGATATTATGGATTTTATTAGAATGAAGCAGAATTCAAATGAAATGACGAATTTTAACCTCTCTGTCGGTGTCACAAAGGCCTTTATGGAGGCCCTTGAGAAAGATGGGGAATATAGCCTCATCAATCCGAGGACGAAGAAAGAAGTCAGGCATCTGAGGGCGAGAGATGTGTTCGATGAGATGGTTGGGGCAGCCTGGGAGAGTGGAGACCCGGGCGTCCTCTTCTTGGATCGGATCAATGAGGCCAATCCTACCCCTCAGCTGGGGGAGATGGAGAGCACGAACCCTTGCGGTGAAGTTCCACTCCTTCCTTACGAACCTTGTGTGTTAGGGTCGATTAATCTTGCTCAGATGGTCATGGAGCGGAATGGGAAATGGGAAGCCGATTTTGAAAAGATGAGAAGTATCATAAAATTCGCCGTCCGTTTCTTGGACAATGTGATTGAGATAAACCAGTATCCTTTGCCACAGGTAGCTCAGATGGCAAAAGGGAATCGCAAGATCGGCTTAGGCGTAATGGGATTGGCTCATTTCTTCATCCGACTCGGTATTCCTTATAATTCTCAGAAGGCCTTAGAGGTGGCAAAGGGGCTCATGAGTTTTATTGAGCACCAAGCTCGGGAATATTCCATGGAACTGGCGGAGGAGAGAGGGGTCTTTCCGAATTACAGGGGCTCTGTTTACGATCGACCAGGGGGGATGAAGGTGAGGAATGCTACTGTTACGACAATTGCCCCTACAGGAACGCTCAGCCTCCTAGCCAACTGTTCGAGCGGTATTGAGCCACTCTTCGCTATCCAATATACTCGAAGGGCATTGGAGGATATGGAATTTCAGATCACGGATCCCCTATTTCTTGAACTGGGAGACAAGGAGGGATTCATGGGCCAGGCAGTCATCCCTTCTCTCGCTGAAGGGGCAAGCCTTCAGGATCTCTCTTATGTTCCCAAACGGATGAAAGAACTTTTCGTCACCACCTTTGAGATCGTTCCGCTTTGGCATATCAAAATTCAAGCCGCCTTTCAGCAATATACGGACAATGCCGTATCGAAAACGATCAACTTTCCTCGAAACGTGACCAAAGAAGATGTAAAAGAGGCCTATTTAATGGCCTACGGAGAGCGATGCAAGGGCATCACCATCTACCGAAGTGGAAGCAAGATGAAGCAGGTCCTGGCTTGCGGAACAAAACAAGTCTGTTAATCAGAAGCGTAGCGCAGCGGGTCTGCTTGACGTGAACCAGCACAGTTCGGGGCCTGCGGGAGGCAGGCATAGAGTGTAGCCTAAAAATATTCCTGCAAACCTTACATAAATTTCCTTTGGTTTCTTAACAAAAGAAAATTCTATTGAAAAAAAAGGATCCCTTTCCTATGATAGGGCGGGAAGGCTGGGTGACTTAGAAGGGGAAAATGAAAGGTATCTTCTCACCTGCTCCTTTGAAGAGGATGGGGGGCTCCACTTTGGTTGAAATGGACGATACACTCCAATTAAAATCTCATGCAAAAGTCAATCTGAGACTGGAAATTCTGAAGGAGAGAGAAGATGGATACCATGAGTTGAGGACCCTCCTCCAGAAAATCAGTCTCCATGACACACTTCATGTCTCATTGAAGAAGGAGAAAGGAATTTCCATTGAGACAGACCATCCCAACCTTTCCGTTGGGAAAAGCAATCTGGCTTACAAGGCTGCCCGCTCTCTGTTAAAAAAGTCGGACTTCAAGGGAGGAGTTCGGATCGAAATCAAGAAAAGAATTCCGCTGGGAGCAGGACTTGGGGGCGGAAGCAGTAATGCCGCAACAACATTGAAGGCGTTGAACCAGCTTCTAAAGATCGGCCTCCCTAAGAAAGAGTTGATGGGGATGGGGTCAGAGATCGGAGCAGATATCCCTTTCTTCTTTTTCGGGGGCTCCGCCATAGCGTCGGGGATTGGGGAACGACTTAAAAAGATAGAACTTCCTGACCTATGGTATGTTCTCATCTATCCAAATTTTGAGGTCTCAACCCGCTGGGCTTATCGAAATTTCATATTGACAAAAAGGCGATTTCATTTTAAATTTCATAAGTTTTTGAAAACTCCTGAGGAAATTTCGCATCTTCTATGGAACGATTTGGAGGGGGTAGTTTCGTTGGAACACCCTGAGATTGGGGTGATGAAAAAAATGCTCCTCTCTGCCGGGGCTATGGGTGCCTTGATGACAGGAAGCGGGCCTACAGTTTTTGGGATCTTTTCAGAGAAAGGAAATGCCTCAAAGGCTTACAAGAAAGTGAAGAGAATGGTCAAGCAGAAAAGATGGGCTGTCTTAAAGGCAAGAAGTGTCAATACATGAAGTTGGTCAACAAGTAGACAGGATAGGGGAATAGAATTTTCACGGGCACGGCCATGCACCCTGTAAGATGCATGGCAAGCTCTATACATCACGCGGTAGAGAGCAAGTCCTGTACCATATTAGGTACAGGGCAAGGGGGCGTTATGGAAGTGACAGAGGTAAGAATATTTCCGGTGCAAGAGGAGAGACTCAAGGCATATGTGGCGATCACTTTCGACAATTGTTTTGTCGTAAGGGATTTGAAAGTGATCAACGGGAATAATGGATTATTCGTTGCAATGCCGAGCAAGAAGAGGAAGGATGGGACCTACAGGGATACAGCGCATCCCCTCAACAATGAAACCAGGCAGATGATTGAATTGAAAGTGTTGGAGGAGTATAATAAAGAAATTCAAAAGAGCAATAAATAGCCAAAAGGATAGGGTATAAATTCGAGACACGAAAATCGAAACTTAAAATAAATTCAAATGTTCCGAGTCAAAATGTCCGGAACCGAAATACTCTAAGGTTTTAGATTTTTGGTCATTCGGATTTAGCAATTGTTTCGAATTTCGATATTCGGATTTCGGATTTTTGAATTAAAGATTGGGGTGTCGTCAAGCGGTAAGACACAGGTCTTTGGAACCTGGATACGGAGGTTCGAATCCTCCCACCCCAGCCAATTTTAGGCATGGGGCATAGTGCATAGAGTATAGCGGGAAAGGGAAAGTTTATTTCTTTAAATGTTTTTCGCTAGGCGCTTTGCGATTTATTTTTAGCCTAATTGGCGGAGAGGGTCTCATGGCTAAGAAAAGGGGAGAGGCCGCGGTGGATAACGATTCCAGTTGGTTAAGGATATTTACAGGTAATTCGAATATCGCATTGGTTCGAAAGCCCATTGGAAAATCAGTGGTGAAGAATTTCAGTGATGGAGAGATCAATGTCGAGATCGATGAAAGTGTGCGCGGGATGGATGTCTTCGTCATCCAATCAATCTGTTCCCCTGTCAATGACAACCTGATGGAGCTGTTGATCCTGATGGATGCGCTGAGAAGAGCTTCTGCGAGAAGAATTACTGCTGTTCTGCCTTACTATGGATATGCGAGACAAGATCGCAAGGTTTCCCCTAGGGCTCCTATTTCCGCAAAACTAGTGGCGGACTTGATCACCACGGCAGGCGCGTCTCGAATGCTTACGGTTGATCTTCACGCTGGGCAGATTCAGGGTTTTTTTAATATTCCGGTAGACCATCTTTTTGCTTTACCCGTCGTCCTGGATTATTTGAAGAAAATAAAGAATGATATGGTCATCGTTTCACCTGATGCAGGGGGTGTGGAAAGGGCTCGAGCCTATGCCAAACGAGTGAATACGTCTTTAGCCATCATCGATAAGCGAAGAGAAACTCCCAATGTTTCACAGGTGATGAATATTATCGGGGATGTCGGCGGAATGATTGCTGTCCTGGTTGACGACATGGTTGATACGGCAGGGACCCTAGCCCGGGCGGCCTATGCGTTGAGCGAAAAAGGGGCCAAAGCCGTCTATGCCTGCTGTACGCATCCTGTGCTGTCAGGCCAGGCAGTGGACGTGCTAATGAAGTCTCCTATTGAGGAGATGATTGTGACGGATACCATTCCACTTGGGGAAGGGGCCAAAGCCTGTCCCAAGATCAAAGTCCGGTGAGTGACTTGTTTATCTAAATCTTTATCATTAAAGGAGTGACCCATGGAAAGACCTGTATTGAGAGCAGAGATCCGGGAGGGTACTGGAAAGGGGATGGCCAGGAAGCTTAGAGTGAAAGGCCTGCTTCCGGCCATTTTTTATGGCCCTCGGTCTAAGGCAATTCCTCTGGTGATCGATGCTAAAGAATTTGCGAAAACCCTTCAAACTGAAGCAGGGGAAAACGTCCTGATTGACCTTGACATTCTCAAAGACAATCAATCAGCCCGAAAGGTTGTGATGGTGAAGGACCTCCAGATTGATCCTCTTAAAAGAATAACCCTTCATGCCGATTTTTACGAGGTTGCTATGGACGAAATAGTCACCGTGGAAGTTCCCATCCATCTCGTTGGTAAACCAGAAGGGATAAAGATGGGTGGCATTCTTGAACAGGTCCGAAGGGTGATTCAGATTCAATGCCTTCCTGCGGATATTCCAAAGAGCATTGATGTCGAGGTCAGTTCCCTGAAGATAGGTGATTCAGTCCACGTACAAGAGATCAAAGTCGAAAAGGCGAAGATTTTGGCAGACACCAACTTTACCATTGCGACCGTGGTGCCGCCAGTGGTTGAGGAGAAAGTGGTAGAAGAGGTAGTGGCAGAGGTTCCAGAAGGGGCAGAGGTAAAAGAGAAAGAGGAAGAGAAAGAGGAGGAAGAGTAATCGCGTGTGAAGGTTGTCATAGGGCTGGGGAATCCCGGGGTCCGCTGTAGGATGAGCCGACATAATATTGGATTTCAGGTGGTGGACCGACTTGCCAAAACAAATCACATCCTTATCTCCACAAAACGCTTCAAATCTTTTTACGGAACAGGACAGATTGATTCTCAAGAAATTGCCCTCGTCAAGCCGATGACCTTCATGAATCTGAGCGGAGAAGCGGTAAAGAAGCTTGTCCACTTTTTTAAGGTCGGACTGGGAGATCTGATCGTGGTCCACGACGACATGGACCTTTCTTTTGGGAGGCTCCGTTTCAAACGGAGGGGAGGAGATGGAGGACATCAGGGGGTTCGATCTATTATTAACCTCATGGGTGGAAACAATTTCTTGAGGCTGAAAATTGGCATAGGCCGACCTCCTCAAGGAATGGACCCGGCAGAGTATGTGTTGAACGACTTTGATCAAAGTGAACAACCTCGTGTGGATGAGCTTCTTACCCGGGCAGCGGAAGCTTTGAAGGTGATGATCCTGGAGGGAGCACAAGCAGCGATGAATCGGTATCAGCAAAAAGGAAAAACGGGGGAGGGTTAATTTTGGATGAGACTGTCGTCTGAATTAGGAAGGGAGGGGTAACGATAAGAAGTGTTGATCACTCCGGTTAAGAAGGATACCTTACATTCTGTGTAGAAAGGAGAGCGTCATGGATTTCGTGTGGGTCTCTGTCATCTGTGGGATCTTAGGATTCGGTACTGTCTTTTACTTTGTGCGCTATGTTCTGAGACAACCTCCAGGAGTAGAGAGAATTAAGGAAATTACAAATGCTATTCAGGAAGGAGCCTTAGCCTTTATTCACAGAGAATATAGGACCGAAATTATTGTGATGGTAGTCATAGCCATTATTCTGGCCCTCATCCCCGCGCTGGGCTGGAAAACGAGCATAGCCTTTATCTTTGGCGCTCTCTGTTCAATGGGTGCTGGTTATGCTGGCATGAACATGGCGGTCAGGTCTAACGGAAGAACCACCGCCGCAGCGGAAAGAAGTTTAAATCAAGGACTGCGTGTTTCCTTTCGGGGTGGGGCCGTGATGGGCTTAACCGTGGTCAGCATCGGTGTCATCGGGTTATCTGTCCTTTATTTTGTCTGGAATAAGGACCCGAATTTCCTAGCGGTCATTCCAGCTTATGGGACCGGAGCCTCATTGGTAGCTCTCTTTGCACGGGTTGGAGGTGGCATTTTTACAAAGGGGGCTGATGCCGGCTCTGATTTAGTGGGCAAGGTAGAAGCAGGAATTCCCGAAGATGACCCAAGAAATGCTGCCGTGATCGCTGACTTTGTAGGTGACAATGTGGGAGACGTATGTGGCATGGGCGCTGATCTTTTCGAGTCTTATGTTGAGACCGTCGTTGCCGCGATGACCCTCTGTATTGTCGGTGTGGTCGTAGCACCGGAAGCAATCGCACCATGGATAACGAAGTTGTTTCCCTCTCAATCTCCTGATGCTGCCCTGCGAGCTGCCTGGTGGCTGCCGATGTTAATCATGGCTGGAGGTATTGTGGCGTCCATTATTGGCTGTTTTTTCGTCAGGGTGGAGGAAAAGGTAGAGATGGCGGCTCTTCTGGGGGCATTGCGTCGTGGTACCCTCAGTGCCTCCATATTGACCGCAGGATTCAGCTTCTTGGTGATCCATTTCTTAATAAATGCCCGGTTGGGTCTGTTTTGGTCGGTTCTTGCTGGCTTAATAGCAGGAGTGCTCATGGGAGAAAGCACCAATTACTTTACTTCTTATGCCTTTAAGCCAACAAGGGAAATTTCACAGGCCTCCACTATTGGTGGTGGCGCCACGATTGTCCGCGGCTTTGCGACCGGTTTAATGAGCACCTGGCCACCCGTTCTTCTTGTAGCCATCGCTACAATTATAGCTTTCTATTTTGCTAGCTTTTATGGGGTAGCTATCGCTGCTGCCAGTATGCTGTCCACTCTGGGGGTCACCTTAGCGACGGATGCCTATGGTCCTGTGGCTGATAATGCCGGTGGCATCGCCACGATGGCAGAATTAAAACCGGAAGTTCGAGAAAGAACCGATGCCCTAGATTCCCTGGGCAATACGACAGCGGCTACCGGTAAGGGTTTTGCCATTGGTGCTGCTGTTTTGAATTCCCTGGGCCTAATTCTTTCCTATGCTTTAGCAGCCGGTTTAGTGACTGTCTCTGCCGATGGAAAGATAGCATCTCCACCTGAGTTAAGCTTACTCTCGGCACCGGTGATCGTTGGTATTCTAATTGGTGCCCTAGTCCCAGCTGTTTTTGTTGCCATAACCATGAAATCAGTAGGTGTGACTGCAGGACTTATTGTGGATGAAGTCAGGCGACAATGGCGCGACATACCAGGTCTCAGGGAAGGGAAGGCAAGAGCCGAATATGGTAAGTGTGTGGATATCTGCACGAAAGCAGCATTGAAGGAAATGCTGGCTCCCTCGATCATGACCATCGTTGTACCTATTCTGGTGGGAGTGATCCTTGGCAAATACGCCCTGGGTGGCTTCCTTATCAGCGCCTCACTCTCAATAATGCTGGCGGAGCTTGGGATAATGCTAAGAAATGGATTGAATCCGGTCAATTTGGAGGGAAAGGATCAGATGCCCATAAAGCTGCAGTGGTAGGGGATACGACAGGCGATCCTATGAAGGACACTGCGGGACCGTCACTTAATATCATGCTTAAATTAATGTCAGTCATCTCGTTATTGTTAGCACCCGTGCTGACGCATTTCCCTGGCTTATTCTGAAAAGGGGAGTACCGGAGCAGCGGAGTATTGGAGTACTTGAAAAGCCCTTTGGGGTAGATGAAACGTTTTCTTTTAGGCTTACCCATTATTTGAACTTACCAATACTCCATTACTCCGGTATTTTTATTCTCCTTTTTCAATTTCCATGAAGATCTTTCCGTGGTGAAAGATTCGAACTTCTCCTGTCTCCTCAGAGATAACAATGGCTAGGGCATCGGTGAGGCTCGTAATTCCCGCCGCTGCCCGATGGCGGCTTCCAAGGCCTAAGGGAATCTCTATATTCTCCCCTGAGGCATCGAGGTGACGACCCGCTGCCAAGATGACCCCGTCCTCGCGGAAGATGAAAGCTCCATCGATGGAAGAGAATTCTTTGACGGTTTCTTTCAGCCTATGATCCAGAATGTTTCGTTCTTCTTCAGGGTATCCCTGAAAGGGATTGATGACCATAGGGTGTGAAAATTTGAGAACATCCTCATGCTTCCCCAAGACGAAGATAGTCCCAACAGGTTTTCTCCCCTCCTTTCCTTCTGAAGAAAGGTCTAAGGCAAGGTTTAGGACGGTTTCAAAGACCTCTGGCATCACAATCTCAGAGAGGATAGGAAGGTCGGAAGAGGAGATGATCTCGAACTCTCTTCCAAATTCGAGGATCAGAAGATTATCGAGGGATTTCAATTGGGGAATGCCAGAAAGACAGACCCACTTATCCCCTTTCTTGACCAGACCCTTTGAAAGGGCCTGGATGACTGCCATCTTGACTTGGTTGATCCGGCCCAGAGGCACATTGGGGATCCTCAGCACTTTCTTAAAGACCAAGTTCGCGTCTTTGAAGGAGGCCTCATCCTGGATGGCAAGAATCAGTTCGATCTGTTTTTCCTGGCCGATTTTGGCTAAAGCATCGTAGTCTTCAAACATATCGGCATAGAGCAACACTCCCTGCGAACGGGTCTTTTTGGCAATAGCACAGGCGGTCTCCACCATGGTCCGGTTCTGCTGTTTCACCTTTCTTCCTCTCCAAGAGATGAATAGAGATTAAAAGACTTTATTTTATCTTATTTTTATTATACAAATATAAATATAAAAATCCAGAAAAAATGTTAAATCCGAAGCACGAGATCCCTGCCTACCGGCAGGGAGGCGAAATACGAAACAAACACGAATTACCGAAATACAAATGTCCAAAACGGAGAGTTTAGGATTTTGAACATTCAAATTTCGAAATTGTTTCGAGTTTCGATATTCGGATTTCGAATTTATGAGGGGTAAAGATGGGGTTTCGATGCGGGATTGTTGGACTTCCAAATGTCGGGAAATCGACGATCTTTAATGCGTTAACTGCAGCAGGTGCGGAGGTGGCAAGCTACCGTTTCTGCACCATCCAACCAAATGTAGGGATTGTCCCTGTCCCCGATAAGAGGCTCGAAGCAATTGCGAAGTTGATCCATCCAAAGAAGATGATTCCCACTACCCTTGAGTTTTTCGATATCGCCGGATTGGTAAAAGGGGCAAGTAAGGGGGAAGGCCTGGGAAATCAGTTCTTGGATCACATTCGAAATGTGGATGCCATCGCCCACGCCGTTCGTTGTTTCAGCAATAAGAATGTAGCCCATGACTTTGGCTCCCTCGATCCCATAAGGGATATAGAAGTCGTCAACACCGAACTGATTTTAGCAGATCTTCAGACCCTTGAGAAAAGGATGGCAAAAGCTGAGAAGCTTTATCGGGTCGGTTCGAAAGAGGCAGGCCTTGAATTGGAGGTCTATCGAGAGGTTCATGCTGTCCTGAATAAGGGGCAGTGGGCGGGAATCCTTCACCTGACAGGGGAACGGGAGGCGATCTTTTCAGATATCCATCTTTTGACTGCAAAACCTGTTTTCTATGTGGCCAATGTCGACCAGGAAGAATTGAGAGGGAATGGGGCGTGTTTGAAGGCGATGACGCAGTGGACAGAGACAGATGGGAGTAAAGTGGTGGTGATCTGTGGCGATCTGGAAGCAGAGCTATCAGAATTGAAAGAAGAAGAGAGGGAGGAATTCAGAAGAGAGCTAGGATTGGAGGGATCGAGCTTGGAGCGATTGATCCAGGTGGGGTATGAGATCCTTGCCCTCGTTACTTTTTACACAACGGTCAGCTTAGAATTGAGGGCCTGGACTGTTTCGAAACGAACTCCCGCCCCTAAAGCAGCAGGAAAGGTCCACAGCGATATGGAAAGGGGATTTATTCGTGCAGAGGTCATCTCATTTTCCGATTTTATTGCCTGTGGTTCTGAGCATGCGGCAAGAGAGAAAGGACTCCTTCGGTCCGAGGGGAAAGACTATTTAATACAGGACGGAGATATTGCTCATTTCCGTTTTCATGTATAATTAGATACCATAAATCCGAAGCACGAAATTCTTGCCTATCGGTAGGCAGGCGAAATACGAAACAATATCAAAATTCCAAATTCGAATGTTCAAGACTCTTTGTATGTTTCTATCATTCGATATTCGGATTTGTTTCGGATTTCGATATTCGAATTTCGGTTTTTAGAGGGATCAATAGATATGAAATCAATCCGATATCTCTTCCATATGATCCCCGTCCTTTGGTCTTTCTTTAAAGACCTCATCGTTGAAGAGATTTCTTGGGAAGAGATCAGGACCAATTACCTTTTTGGGAAGGGGAATGCCTATGACCGGGCCAATTTGTTGGAGGGGTCGATCAAGGTCTTCGAAGAGCTATTGAAAAGGGATCCAAACAGCATTCCCGTTTTCATGAATTTGGGAGGCCTTTATTACCGAAGAGGAAAGTATGAGAAAGCCATTCCCTATTACGAAAAGGTGATTCGTACCAATCCAAAACACTTCCAGGGACATTATTGGCTAGCCATGTGTTACTGGAAGTTGGAGCGCTATTATGCCGCCATTAACACCTTGGAAGAGGTCATTGAATTTCTGCCCACCTTTAGAGATGCTCTTAACCTGATGGGAGAGTGCTACGAGCGGATTGGAGAAGGGGCAAAAGCAGAACATTATTACCTCAAGGCCATCAGTGCCGACCCTGATGGTATTATTATTCATGGGGGCATTTTGGACAAGAAG
>SMTZ1_10028947_pt1 | contig 12440 bp, 8 predicted proteins | sample DeeMarSWOR136_30_FD_25667 | JGI IMG/M metagenome (IMG submission 25667) | reverse complement strand
CTATCATCTAGGTCACGTCTTGTAATCTGTCGTACAGTAATTTTCTGATTATTTTTCATTTTTGGTTTTTTATGAAAAAGGTTGATTGTTCTGAGCTTATAATAGATTTTCAACACGAAAACAAGGAAGTTCAATAAGAGCTTATTCCTGAGGTGTGGCGCGAAACGAGCATGAATTACCTTTTTGGCATCTATTGGCAAGGTCAGAATTGCTAGAGGTAAGTTAAGATAATGATATCTTTTTTTAGGAGGTTTGAGTGTGGCTTCACTTGGAAATCCCCAAATTATATCTATGTGTTCCTTCTCGGCAGCTGCAAAAATATTTTCGGTTAGTTTCCCCCAGATTCTTACATCTTTCTCTTTAAGGTTTAATTTTTGCGTGATATTGCCGCGGTAATTAGGATGAACTACTATACCTTCAGCCTTAACTCCAGTTATAATGATTCCCTCGAAAGTCATTTCCATAGGTAGCATTGCATAGTGTCCTATAATTTTACCATTATGTTCAGCAAGCAGTATTACAGCTTGGCTGCTCGGGCAATTCATGTACTCCCATTCCCAAAAGTCGCGGGCTTTATCTGAATTAAAATGTTTCCAATAAGGTTTCATTAATTCGATGATTGCCTTTTCATCGCCCTCTTGATAGCGACGAAAGGTTATTATTTTTTTCTCTCCAACGGTTTCCATCTTTTTCACTCAATATCAGGCCATGCAAAAACTTCTAGGCGGGATTTCCTTTTACCTCTTCTCTTAATGCCCTGCGGAGTACCTTGCCGACGCCTGTCATTGGGATTTCGTTTCGAAATTCGATAATTTTAGGTACTTTGAACTTTGCTATTTTTTCTTCGCAGAATTTTATTATTTCATGGTCCATAGCGCTCTGTCCTTCTTTGAGAACAACATACGCTTTTACCTTTTCACCTGTATATTCATCAGGAACACCAATAACCGCCGCAGATTTTACTTTTGGATTTTCGTATAACACTTCTTCTACATCTCTGGGGTATACCTTATAACCCGCAACATTGATCATATCCTTCTTCCTGTCTACAATAGCAAAGTATCCTTCTTCATCCATCGTCGCAATATCACCTGTATGAAGTTCACCGTTTACTAATGCCTTTTTTGTTTCTTCCGGTTTTTTCCAATAGCCTTTCATTACCATAGGACCGCTAATCACTAATTCTCCTCTTTCACCGATAGGCACATCATTTCCATCTTTGTCAATAATTCTTGCAAAACAGTCAATAATAGGGATGCCTATTGTACCAGCCTTTTTTCGTGCGATTGGGCTGATATGAGTAATCGGTGATGCCTCTGTGAGTCCATAACCTTCCAGAATATTGCTACCTGTCTTCTCTGAAAACTCTTTCATCACTTGAACTGGAAGAGACGCACCACCAGAAATCGCATAGCGAAGTGAACTCAGGTTATGTTTTTCAAATTCTGGATGGTGAAGGATCGCAATGTACATTGTAGGTACGCCCGCCATGTATGTTAATCTGTAAGTTGAGATCGCATCAAGTACTTTGTCCGGATGGAATTTTGGCATTAAAACTATAGTTCCTGCAATGGAAAGTGGTGCAATCATAGCGCATGTGAGGCCGAAGATGTGACTGAGAGGAAGGACTGCTATCGTGCGCTCTTTCCCCTCTTCAAAAGAGTACCACTTGACGAATGCTAGGGCGTTCGACACGAGGTTGAAATTTGTGAGAAGGGCACCTTTCGGTGTGTCAGTCGTGCCCCCAGTATATGCTAAAACGGCAATATCTTCTGCTTTGATATCAACTTTTGGAGGTTCTTCCTGTGTAGTAGAAACTAACTCGTAAAAATTAAAGGTGTTTGGGGTTGCTTCTTTTCCAATGACAACTATATTTTTTAGAGACGTTTCCTCTAGAATATCCTTCACAATAGGATATAGTTCATCCAAGACAACGATGGTTTCGGCTTCCGATTCCTTCAGCAAAAACTTCATTTCTTTTTCGCGATATGCTGCATTACAGGGAATAACGATTGCTCCAATCATGTTCACGGCAAAGAAACTAATAAGATACCCCTCGTGGTTTGGAAGATATATTGCAACCTTGTCCGAGTATTTCACTCCGAGAGTATGATGCAGGGTTGCCGCAAAATTCTTAATTTGTGCATATAATTGGTCGTAACTTATGCTTTTATTTTGGAAGATGTATGCTGTATTACTAGGAAATGCCTCTGAAGCTTCTTTCACTAATTGATAAAGTGGAACATTTGGATAATCTGAGGTTAGTGGGACATCGACCGGCCAATGTTCAATCCATGGTTTTGTTGTCATTTGCATACCTCTTTATATTTATCAACACTCCCGCCTGTTTACCTGAATTGAATTTAAATTTAACGTAATTTCGGTTATCTTAAGAACAAAAATATTGATAGATTAAAATTCATTGTTATCACCGCAAGGAGACCCCCCCAACGTGTTGGGGGGAGGAATTGCGTTCATTAAGTGTTTTTGAAGGTAAATAATAGCCCTTTTCCATATTTAATCAACTCTGCTTTTTTAATTGCAACACTTAGATTTTTTCCTTTAGGATTTTCCAAAATAACACGCTTTCCGTAACAATGGGCGCCTTTTACTCTATAAAATCTATTGTTATACTTCACAAGATCATACGGTTGTAGGTCATAGTGATTTTTTCTAATAGCTCTCTTGTAACCCTTTCTATTCGTCTGTAGAGAACGATTATTGCGTCTCACTTGAATCAGCTCATACGGTCGGCAACGTTCTTGATCCGTTCCTCCAGCAATAACAAACGCATCATTAATATGAGACTTTTCCAGCCCTAACTTGTTACGCTCGTATTTAGTGACGTAGCCATAAGTATGTTCTGCACCTAACTGTTCTACTAGCCTCCAGCGAATAGTATTCAGACCTGATGGTGCTCTTAATGACGTCTTTGCCTGTTGCTGGATGTGAGGATAGCCAAACTCCTCTGCGGTCTGAGTGCCTTTTTCAAGGTTACATTTCCTACATGAGATTGTCAAATTCGACACGCGATCTGTCCCACCTCTACTTTTCGGGACGATATGCTCGACTTCTAAAGGGCTGTTTGTTTTGCCACAATAGGTGCACTGTCGCCCCCATTTCTCTAATAGATATTCTCTCACCTCGTAGCCTTGAAGTGTGCCCTGCTGATATGATATTCCTGTAATTTCAGGATTCTGCATTTTCTGTGTGTCGAAATTCGCCACCTCCAGCCTTTTGTAGGGTATCGGGAGTAGCGTTGCAAGTGTTTCAACTAATCGAATATGTGAGTCGTGTCGATGCTGAGTACTATGGGCTAACCATCCTTCAGGTCGTGTTCGGTTATTAAATCGTGGTGGTCTATACCCTAATCTGCCTCTGCGAGTTCTACGATACCTCCGTTTTTCCTCTAGCTTGTTAGAGACATCCTTTCGCAAGCTAAAAGTCCCACTGATGACTTCTAGTTTGTCAGTCTTGGCGCTAAATCCAATATTCGTAAATCCTATATCCACTCCTAATTTAATCGGTTGTGTCGCCTCTCCAGTGGCATAGTTCAACTGAATAGTGAAAGGACACCGTTTTACAACTGTAGCCTTTCCTTCTTGTAATAACTTCTTTCCTTTATGTTGTGTGGTAGGCATGAGGGGGCAACCCCTCATGTTTACCACATAGATAACCTGCGTTAAAGTAGGTTGGTTCTCTTCGCCAAGGTTATCAGTCAGTACTATACGATGATCACTGAGAGTTTCCTCTCTGTTTAAACCACCATTTACAGAGCAAAGGACTAGAGAAGCATCCCGTGGTGTGTTCTTGAACTCTCCTGATAACGTAGATACCGTCATATACATGACCTCTCTTAGGCTAATCAACCAATTACTCTCGCTCCTCACGGATCAAGCCCCCTCACTTGTTAGGGGATGATTGACTGTTTTCTTGCACTTATCAATATGGATAACGATCTTCACAATCCAAGTTTTTAGAATCTATCTCGTTAAACATGCTTTTAAGAGATTATTATCATAGTCAGAGCAAGAAAGGCTAAAGTATCAATAAAATCGGTTTGGCGGACTGCAAATGTTTAAGGCCCTAAAAATTACAGATGGAAATGCAAAATCTACAAGACGAATATTATTTGTTACTGAAACCGATTTAGAAAAATCAGACGGGGCCTCGGTAAATGATAGAAAGGCAATTAACTGTCTTAAGAAATTTGGAAATTTGAAATGTTTTTATTTAAAGGAGATTAAATTAAACAATCTACTACAGAAATATCTTTCTGCATTACATGTGCTTTTTTGGATAATTAGAAAAAGACCATATGTTATTTTTTTACGTAATATTCATTTTACATTCTTTTTGGGCATTTTAAAGCGCTTACTTAGAATAAAACTAGTTTATTTAGTGTTATCTGTGCCTTTCAGATTAATAGAGTGCAAGCTTTACGAGGGGACTCCAGAACAATTGTCAAAAGTAACAGAGTTTATAATCAAGATAACAGAGCCTTTTGTTTTGCGAAAAGGTGCTGATATACTAATCGCTTCGAATCAAGAAACAAAACGGCAATTAGTAAGATATGGAGTTGACGATAAGAAAATTAGAATAGTACCGTTTTATGTCGAGAGCACTTTTTTTGACGTTCCATTGAAGATAGAACGTTCAAAACACTTTATAGTAGGATATATTGGAGGTTTCAACCAACTTCACGATCTTTTGTGTTTAATTGATGTAGTAAAAGATTTAATTACTAAAATAAAAAATTTGAGGCTTATATTAGTCGGTGACGGTTTTTTGTTTACTAAGATTAAAGATGAAGTGAAGAGTAATAATCTAGAAAAGCATGTGACGCTCTTAGGTAGAATACCTCATTCTTCAATCCCGAAAATCATTCAGAACTTTGATGTGTTTGTTTTGCCATTAGTTAAGAATTTTATTCGAACTGCTTTGCCAATAAAGATATTAGAGGCTGCTGCTTCAGCAAAACCAATAATTCTAACTAAGGGAGGAGGAGGAGATAAAATTCTGAACGATACAGAGAGTTGTCTTCTTGTTAGACCTGAGAGCACCAAGGAGATTTCTGCGGCGATATTAAAGTTATATAACTCAACATTTTTACAGGAAAAACTTGGCAAGGCTGCAAGAGAGCAAGTCAGAAAGTTTTCTGAAAGATATGTGTGTAAAGAATATGCGCTTGTTTTAGAAGTTCTACAATAAGACAAGATAGGTCATGAAACGTACTTTAAACTAGATACAAAAAACACCAATAGGATTTCAACTGCTTTCAATGGAAGAAATTACTGCGGTTACATTAAGTCTCTTTTTTGATTAGTTTGAGTAGATTTTGTTGCTCATCTTTTGGTCCATGTGTATGAATCACATATCCATTGATGACTTTGACTTCATCGCTTGGATAGATTGGATTCCCAGATGAATCATATGACAGCAGCATTTTGATTTTAGGAAATTTTTTTTCTATTTCTGAGAGAAAAACTCCATCCAATTTTGATCCCTTTTCGACAAAATATGTTGCATATACAGGATATCCTTCTGTTAGGTAATTTGACCGTTCAATCGTTAGTTCATCGTTGTTGTATTTTTCTAAAATTATTTTCGTAATGCGTTTGGCAGCTTTTCCGTCTCCAAAAAGTTTTGGTAAATTTTTCATCCTTTTTTCAATTGCAGGGTTTTCTAAAGTATATTTGACATTTTGTATAATGTTTTTCTTTTCAGTTCCACAGAGAGTATTCATCCCAGCATTAAGGGTTTCTATCCACTCTGTATTGTATCTAAGGGTCAAACAGGGTACACCCAGAATGTATGCTTCCTTTTGAATCCCCCCCGAATCGGTCACAACCAATTTTGCTTTGTGCATTAAGTAAAGGAATTCCAAATACTCTAAAGGTTTTTCTACTATGATGTTCTCTGCTTCACATAGTAATTCTAGTATTCCAAATTCCCTAAGGCGTGAATAAGTTCTCGGATGAATAGGAAATACGATCTTCAAATCTTTTAATTCAATTAATGCTTCAATAATGCCTTTTAATGTTCCCTTCTCGTCTACATTTTCTTGTCTGTGCAATGTAATCAATAAATAGTCATTTGTATCTAACTTAAGACGTTCCAATATTGTAGAGTCTTTAGCTTCAAATATATGTTGATAGCAGGCGTCTACCATCGTATCTCCTGTTACAAAAATCCTTTCTGAAGGAATGCCTTCATTCATCAAGTTTATTGCTGCGTTTAACGTGGGTGAAAAAAGCAAGGTTGAGCAGTGATCAGTCAATTTTCGATTAATTTCTTCAGGCATGCTCATGTCATAAGATCGTAAGCCAGCTTCCACATGGGCAAGAGGTATCTGTAGCTTAGACGTTGCAAGTGCACCCGCAAGTGTAGTATTAGTATCACCAACAACAATTACAAGGTCTGGCATATACTTCAAGAAGGTTTTTTCTAATCCTTCTAACATGGCTGCCGTCTGAATTGCATGGGTTCCCGAACCAACTCCTAGGTTTTCAATTGGTTGGGGTATATTGAGTTGTTGGAAAAAGATATCCGACATTTCTTCAGCATAGTGCTGTCCAGAATGAACAACTTTTAGGTTAATATCAGGACATGCTAACATTTCTCGAACTATTGGTGCACTTTTTATGAACTGTGGTCTTGCTCCGACTATAATCATTATTTTAAGCAATTGTGTGACCTCACGACTTCTAACACTAAGTGTTTCATTTTCTGCGTGCACTGTAACGGTAAAAAATGTTGCACGTTCCTTCGTGACTTACCATGCAAGGACCATAAGGATGAATCGGTGTGCATTCCTCTCCAAATAGAGGACATTGATCTGGGGGGAGTTTTCCAATAATCACAAGATGACATGAACACCCTGGTCTAATATCTATAGAATGTTCTATAGGAATGTTATACTTTTTTCTCGCATCGTAATCTGAAAATTTTTCTTTTAAATGATATCCAGATAGAGGAACACGTCCAATTCCTCGCCATCGCACAGTTGCGGTTTCAAACACCGTATTCATGATCTCCTGTGCTCTTATATTTCCTTCATCAGCTACTGTACGACTATATTCATTATCTACCTTTGGATCATTGTTTCTGATCTGCTTAAGTAGCATAAGAAGCGATAAGAGAACATCTAGTGGTTCAAAAGAAAAGGCTTGGTGCCTATTACTGTAGCTACATGACCTGGGCAAATAAAACCTTCGATTTGCAAGTCTCCAATGCCCATAATAAGTTCCATTGCGGGTGGAATAAGTCGATATGATGTTAAAACGCTGAAATTTTCTGGAGGTGCCTTGATCATTGCTGCGGCTAAGGTAGGTGCCGTTGTTTCGAACCCTATCCCAAAAAAAACTATTTCTTCACTGGGATATTTTTGTGCCAGTTTGATAGCATCATTAACGCTATAAACTATTTTTATGTTTGCGCCCTCAGCCTTAGCATCTGCTAGAGAAATTTCACTTGCAGGTACTCTTATCATATCACCATATGTTGCGATTATTTTGCCATCCTTAGCTAAAAATAATGCTTCATCGATGTCATGTGCGGGAACTACACATACCGGACATCCTGGCCCGGCAAGAAGTTCTAAATTCTCAGGTAGCAATGCTCGTAGACCAGCACGAGTGATAGCTTGCTCATGTGTTCCACAAACATGCATTATTTTCACTTTGAACTCTGGCAATAGTTTATGGATCAATTTTACACATTTTTCAGCCTTTTCCTTTATCAAGAAGATGCACCTTCAACAAAAGAGAAGTTATGAATAGATCGCGAAATAATGACTCTTAGAAGAGTCAATTCCAAGAAACTCAAGGAGTTATATGCTTATAAGGGATCTCATTCATGCAGTGCTTCTAGTTGTACGATTTTAAAGCACATCGAACTATATAACCTCAAAAGCGTGAAAATGTTTATAAAGATGGCGAACAGACACCTAAACACCTGATAGAGGTGTATTCATAGTGCTCGCGCCAAATCTGTCACAGGTACAGGAGCAAGAGTATCTGTCGATATGAAGAAATCGTATGTCCGATCTGCGTTTATAAGGGTGACGCCAACGATATCGCCGCACGATACCTACAGGATCGCGGAGTATCTCTGGAAGGATATGGTCTCCAGTCCCCAAACTAATTGTTCATTATTCCGTTGGTTAGTACTTAATAGTTTTCTATAAAAGTAGTAACCAGCTAGGACTCCCAACTATATTGTAGTTGATATATAGACACTTGAGGTCCTTTGCTTCATACTTAGAACAAAAGAACCATAAAGTATGTAAACTAACTGGTCAATAGTAGGTTTAATGAACCTCACTTATAAATTTCGCTTGTATCCCACCACTCACCAGGCAACTATATTAACTCAATGGCTTACTACCTGTCGTATCCTATATAATAACGGTCTTGCAGAGCGAAGAATTGCCTGGCAAACTCACCAACAAGCCATTAGCTATGGTGAGCAAGCCAATCAACTAAAAGCCGCTAAAAAAACCAACAAATTCTTGAAAACGGTACATTCTCAGGTACTTCAAGACGTGCTGAGAAGACTGGATAAGACCTTTAAGTACTTTTTCAAGCGCATCAAGAAGGGTAAAAAAGCAGGCTACCCTCGCTTTAAAGGGAAATACAGATATGACTCCTTCACTTATCCGCAAAGTGGGTTTTCACTTGATAACGGACAGAAGAAACTTTAACTCTCAAAAATCGGAAGCATCTCTATTAGACTACACCGATCGATACCGGCTGAGGGTGTTATCAAGACCTGTACTATTAAACGGGATGTAGACCACTGGTATGCCTGTTTTGCAGTAGAGCATCCCAATCCTGATCCTGGCTCTTACAGAGAGCTAAAAAAGGTGATAGGGGTGGATGTTGGACTAAAGAGTTTACTGACTTTAAATAACGGAGAGTCTATAGAGAACCCTCGTTGGTTCAGAAACTCGGAGAAGAAACTAGCCAAAGAACAGCGAAGGAAAGCGAGGAAGTGCAAGGGCTCAAATAATCGTCATAAACAGAACAAAAAAGTAGCACAAATACACAGGAAGATCCGATATCAACGAAAGGACTTTCACCACAAGCTCAGTCGGATACTGGTCGATAACTATGACCTGATTGTGTATGAGAACCTTAGGATTACCAATATGGTGAAGAACCATCATCTAGCCAAGTCGATTAGTGACGCCGGCTGGGGGCAACTCATGTGTTTTACCGAGTACAAAGCGGCGGAAGCTGGTACTCTGGTAGAGTACGTGAGTGCCTATCATACCACACAACTGTGTAGTCGGTGTGGGAAGCTGGTGCCGAAAACCCTGGCAACCCGCATCCACCGCTGCCCGTACTGTGGACTTGATAAAGCAAGAGATCATAACTCTGCCATCACGATTTTAAGCCGCTCAATCTACAATGTAACATCAAAATCATCATCAGGGCAGGAACTGCCCGTAGAGCCTGTTTGACATGTCCCGTTGGGGAATGGATGATTCAGGAAGCCAGCCTACTTATAGGGTGGTAGTTCACAAAGTCATAATAAAACCATTCTAGCAAATTCATTTAGGCGAAGAGGATTTGGACGCTCCTCTCAATTATATCGAAATGGACGGACCGTGTTTTGAAAAAGGCTCTCGTTGTCATCTTTATAGCAGTATTCATGCTCTTACCAATGATGGTGCCCTCTTCAGAAGGTACTACAAGCCTTGAAGACGGGAAAAACCTATTTTCAGAGTTGGATATTGATACAATAAGACTCTCAGCTAGTAAAGGAGCCGAAGCTAAAGATAACATTCTTATTACGTTCTCAATCGATTCAATAGAAGATAAAGCTCTTTCACTTTCGCTTCTCACAAGTTTTTCTGGCGAAGACCCAGACTCTGATTTCGATATCGAAATTTATTGTAATAACCGTTTTCATAAAAGCAAAAGTATTGTAAGCACGTCTTTAAAGAAGATTGGTAAGTATTGGGTAAACATTATCGTTCCGTTTGATAGTTTACTCGAAGGAAACAATTTTATTGAAATTGAACTTGCCTTTACTTCGAGTAATGATGGCACAACAACTTTCACCCTCCACAAAGAGTCCTATGTCTTCTTGAAGACACTCTCACACATTCAGTCAACGGGAGAATATAGTTTTAGTGAATTAGGTGATGCACTTCCTTATCCTGCAGAATTTCAAGATTATTTACAAGACGGCGCACCAGAATACCAAACGGTAACGGCTTCTTTGGAATTTAGACTATCTGAGGACGTGGTGACAGATCAATTCTCAACTGATCTTAGAGCGTTTTATTCTGTTGAAAACTATCTTACTGTCTATAATATTACCCTTAACCTATACTGGAATCAAGAGAAACTATCCACGTGGGAATGGGACATTAACAATGAATCTCAATTGATTGAGATTTCAACAAATGTTGACAAATCATTGCTATATGAAGGCAGAAATGCATTAGACATCGAATTTAGGGTATTTGGAAATGTATCACAATACACGATTAATGTGTTATCAAATTCTACTATTCATGTTGTAGCATTTCGGGATGTTGCTGTAAAATCATTATCAGTAACGCCTCAAGTAATTGAGCCTGGAGACGTAGTAACTATCAAAGCTAATATCGAAAATCAAGGCTCGAAAGATGAACTTACAACAGTACATCTTAAAATTGATGGTAAATTAATTACGACATCGAAACTCAAGTTACTTGAAGGGCAATCTATCGAAAAACAGTTTCATTGGGACGCCAAAAAAGGGAAACATCGAATTACAGTATTTGTTGAGATTAACGGACTTACCGCGACTAAGGAAGTTAATTCACAAAATAATAACCTTACACAAACACTTTACATTCCAACTCGCGATGTGACATTGAGTCATGTTGATGTCTATCCGAAACATCCTCCAGCAAGCGGCGAGACCATAAAAGTGGCAATATACGTAGAAAATACTGGAAAGGTGAATGAAACCATTACTATTAATCTTTATATAGACAATACACTAGTTAACACCACTGAAGTGAATGTCCTTGTTAGTTCCTCTGTAGAAGTCACGTTAGAATGGGATGCTATTGAAGGTAATCATACGGTATTAGTTAAGATTTCTGGAATTGAAAATGAAGCGAATATAACAGATAATTCTTATTCTACGACTATTCTGGTGCTTGAGCCACTTTTTAGTATTTCGTTATATGGTAAAACATTTCAGTTTGATATAATTGATATCCAGTTTCTTTATGGTGCAATATTGGTCCTTTTTACTCACATGATGTACTTTTCCTTTTATCTAAGAAGGTTCTCATTTGTAGAAAAACATTATCGCGATATTTTATTTGTTACAATAGGATTGACCTTTCCTTTATTACTCTCTCAAGCATATGCTATTCGGAGGACATTTGGCATTCCACTGCTATTCGAAGGACTGATTATCGGTAATATATTTTTTTGTAATATTTTATTCTTTGTTGGAAGACGAAAGTGGACAACAGGCAGTATATTAGGCAAAAAAACAACAAAAGAAATTATTGAATATTTCAAAAGAAAATTAGGAATGGGCGTAGAATAAAAAGAAGAGCATGTATGAAAAGCGGAAATTAGTTAGGAAGTTATGTGCTTTTAGGAAGTTCATTTTTCTTATAAATGAAAACATGATAAAAATACATTTTCTTAAGGTTTTTTTGAGAAAATAGCTATAGGAAGGCTTGCCAGTCGCCATTGCGCTGCTTTTCCTTTGATTTGTAAATCAATTTGATGTTTTCCATGTGAACTAAGAATAATGAAGACTGATCCAGGCTTCGCCTGCATAAAAAGAACCTTTAGCCATTTATCAGTCCTCCGAATTAACTGTTTTAGCGTTTCTGCAGGTGGCTGAAAAGCATATTGCTGGTATAATTTTTCAAAATCAATAAAATGCAACGAAAGAAAATCATGTCTGTTCAAAGCCTTTACAGCATTGATATAGACATTCATATCATCAGTGGACGGAATCGAATACTCATTATGTGCAATAGTATTCAGTTCTTCTTGACGTCCAACCATTGCAACAGACTTTCCGTTTTCAATAAGAGCACTTGGAAGATGAAAGCCACTAAATTGTTCAGTAACATAGAAAACCTGTTTTAACACACTATCAGTATAAGGATTCTGTGTATCTAGAAGAACAAGAGCATCACACGCTTGGATTAAGAATTCGGGCTTATAGTAAGTATACTCAAATAGACCAAAGTTATCAAGTATAACTAGCACAATATGTTCCGAATTAAAGTTGATACCTTCAATAGGGGGAGGTAGGGACGTAGGGGAAGTTACTTTTAAGATTTTCAGAATAGTAGCAGGAATAGCTGTCATCTTTGCGGTAAGTTCAAGATAATCGTTAGCCTCAGTTGCCACAGAGAAAGCCTCCATTCTTCTGGTTAATATCACATCGAAACTCATTCAAAA
>SMTZ1_10013267_pt1 | contig 12440 bp, 3 predicted proteins | sample DeeMarSWOR136_30_FD_25667 | JGI IMG/M metagenome (IMG submission 25667) | reverse complement strand
TTGCAGGTCATCTGTGTCTACGTCACCTCGGGCATCTGATAGAGTGGGCGGATAGAGAGGGCTGTAATCAAGACGAGTTTCAATATCCCAGTCAGATTCAGACCAATCCAAATCAGAAACAGCGGAAACGTCTACAACGTATTGTCGTACATCGACATTTTGCAGATCAAAGTGATCCCAAGCAATCTTGATGTGCCATGTTACATTAAGCAGTGCTCCAATTTCTAGAAATGAGCTGCTCGATGATAACTGGATATACTCAACTCCTGCTTCAATTGAGAAAGCATGAGTCACAGAGGTATATCGAACCCGCCAAACTTCAAACAGTCGCGAATTATCCCACAATGAGAGTTCCACGTAGTCAATATCTGCATATCCATCGTAATCCACGAGTGATGATCTGATGACATATAACCTGAGTCTTGCATACATGTTATCAGTATCATCTGGATTCATCAATATTGGAGCCCCATTATTGAATGGTGCAAAGTTGGATGGTGTGGTCCAGGAAACTTCGACGGTGTTACTTGTGAAGGCAGTGATGCCGTATGCAGCTTCATCAACAACAACCTGGATTGTATACTGGTAGGTTGTAGCAGCGTTGTTGTCAATGAACTGTGATATGTTAGCATTAGTAAACGACTTCCAGTATGTAGCGTTTCGTCTCACATCCACTACATATGTAGTGCATGTTGAACTATCAAAGTCAAAGGTGACATCAAGTGTGAAGCTAACATCTGTGAAGTCGATCACTGATGTTGAATCAGGAGTGATTGTGATGAGCAGTCTATCCCAGATCACATCTTGGGACAAACCCATAGTATTGACCACAGAGATACCATAGGTTGACTCAGAAGCTCCTGATGCGTTAACATAGAAGTTCCATAGCCCAACAGATGACTGACTTGTGTCAAGATAGAACCAGCTATTTCCACTGTCCCAAGTCATGAGTGAATCATCCAGAAAGAGACTGTCTCCAGAACCTAGTGAATGGCCATCGTATTCCAATTCAGCAGTCACCATGATTCTTGCCGTTGAATCGGTACTCAACCTACTGTCATCCACAGTAATTGTTAGTATCCTAATCCTATCCCATATGATTGTGGTCGATGCTCCACCAAGGTCCACAGTAGAGATTCCATAGGCATTACCAGAAACTGCAACAGAGTCAAAGGTTTCGGATGTCACTATACTCTGACTCCGATCTTTTGACCAAACTCCGTTAGACCCGGTATAGGTGAATGATACTGTGTTGAGAATCACAGAACCATCAGTCACATCGGTGTCATCATGTTCGTACTCAAGCGTAACATAAACGGTGATAGTGCTTCCAACATCATCACGATCTTCAGATGCGCTGAGAGAGCGGACTACGACCTGGTCCCAGATAACTTGTTGACTCTGACCATTCTGGTTAACATCTGTTATACTGAATGAGTTGCCAGAAGCTACCACTGTGTTGTAAGTATTAGACCCAACGGAAAACTCAGACACAGTGATTCTCCAGACTCCCGCTCCACTATATGTTGCACTGATTCCATTGACTAATATAGTGCCGTCAGATACCTCAGTGTCATCGTATTCGTACTCAAGTGTGACATCGACATCAACAGAATCACCAACATCTACTCTGCTATCCAATACAAGATAAGATCGAACTGTAATCTGGTCCCAGATGACTGTCTGCGATTGGCCATTCTGATTTATGTTATCGATTCCGTAGAGATTGCCGCTCACTACAACTGTATCATAGGTAGCAGACTGAACACTGCTCTTGGAATCCGAAGTACGCCAGATGCCACTGCCCAGATGAGTAGCAGAAAGACCATTGATTGTCACCGTGCCGTCAGTAACTGCTGAATCATCGTACTCGTACTCTAAGGTCGCATCTATATTGACCGAGTCATCAACATTGACGCGGGTATCGACAACAGAATAGGAGCGCACTACAACTTGATCCCAGATCACAATCTGTTGTTGTGAGTTCTGATTGACTGATGAGATGCCCAGTGAGTTCCCAGAACAGACAACAGTGTTGAAGGTGATTGCTTGGACTGTGATCTTAGAGGTACTTATTTGCCAGATTCCGTCTGCGATGTAGCTTGCTGAGATTGACTGGACAAGGACCACTCCATCTACAACATCTGAACTATCATACTCATACTCTATGGTGACATTAATGACAACAACGTCATTGATGTTCACTCTAGTATCAGATGCAATAAGGGACTGTATAATGATTCTGTCCCAGATGACCTGTTGAAACTGCCCGTTCTGATCTACAGAAGTAATTCCTTCTGCATTACCAGATGTGCTCACAGAGTTGTAAGTGACCGCTTGGACACTGCTTCTTGATTCAGAGATTCGCCAGACGCCACTACCTTGATGGATTGCTGACACTGAGTTGATAGTGACTGTACCATCTGTCACTGGCGAACCATCGAAGGCATAGTTCAGAAGTGCATCGATTGACACACTGGCATCCACATTTACGCGATCATCGAGAGCGGTATATGACACCACAACAACCTGGTCCCAGATTACTTGTTGGGATTGTCCATTTTGGTTCATTGTTGTGATTCCGTAAGTGTTTCCAGAGGATGCAACAGTATCAAAGGTCACACTCTGTGAAGTACTTCGTGACTGAGTGATGCGCCAAACTCCGCTACCTTGATGGGTTGCTGACACTGAGTTGATTGTCACTGTTCCAGATGTGACTAGAGCACTGTCATACTCAAAGACAAGTGTCACATCGATATTGACAGAGTCATCGACATTAACGTGATTGTCAGCAACACTGGAACCACTGACCAACACCCGGTCCCAAATCACTGCCTGAGACTGTAAGTTCTGATTCACCAAAGTGATGTTGAGTGTGTTACCAGCGCAGCTGACAGAATCAAAAGTCACACTGAGAACACTGGCTCTTGATTGGCTGATCCTCCAAATTCCTGATCCCTGATAGCTTGCTGAGATTGAGTTGATGGTGACAGTACCATCGTCAACATAAGAATCATCATATTCGTACTCGATTAAGACATCGATATCTACTGACTCCCCAACGTTTATGCGATCATCTGTAACTGAATATGACCGAACCACCACAAAGTCCCATATGATAGATGCATCTGAAGCAGTCTGTGTCCAATCTGTAAGACCATAACCAGACTCACTCGCAGACAATACAGAATAGCCAACTCTTGAAACTGATTGGACAGATTCAGAGAAGTACCATCGAATGTTTGTAGAGTCCCACAGTAGAGTTTTGGAGTCATTTAGAAGAGCCGTGAGACCATTAGTGATCTCTACATTGTCATAGTCATAACGAGCATTCCACCAAACGGTGCAAGTGTTATTCACATTGATACGTCCGTCTACCGCTCCTGAGAGGTAAAACTCAATTCGGTCTGTGATGAACTCAGTTGTAGCACTGCTTGTGTAATAGAGATCAGACCCTCCGGATCCATCGCCATCAACTACAACTTTCACTGAATAAGTATTCAATCTCACACTCGCTGACGATGTAATGCTTCCAATGGAGAATGCTCCAACACCGTTCACATTGCCAGACCAAGTTCCTGATACATCGTGTAGCACCCACACATCAGTTTCATTCCCAAGTGGGTTGAGTGCTGACCCGTAGTAAACGACGGTCCCAGTAAGTACCAGATCATTAGTATTGAGGTCACCACGGTCATCTGACAAGGAAGGTGACACTGAGTAGTCCAAACGGGTTTCAACGTTCCAATCAGACTCATACCAATTGGTGTCTGATTCTGCAGAGTCATCGACAACGTATTGACGGACATCAATGTTCGACAGGTCTAGATGGTCCCAATCAATCTTGAGCATCCAAGTGATGTCAATGTCATTCCCGGATTTAATATAGGAAGACCCTGCTAGAGTGATGTACGCTGGACCCAGTTCTATCGAGAACACATTTGTGGACTCGGTGTAACGAATCCTCCAGACTTCGGTTACCCGCGTATTGTCCCAGAAACTAAGCTCGATATAGTTGATGTCTGCATACCCCTGTGCGTCAGATACATTGGATGTAATCACATAATACCGAAGCCGAGCGTACATGAAGTCTGTATTGTCGGGGTTTGCCAGAACAGGAGCAGTGTCATTCACTGGAGCTGTAATTCCTCCGCCCCAGGTCACAGTTTCGGTGTTTGTTGAAAAGACTATGATTCCGTAGGTTGTTTCACTCACCACTGCAGTCGCTGTGTAGTTGTACACAACAGCTGAGTTCGTGTCGATGAAGAAGGATATGTTAGCACTAGAAAAGGTGTGCCACTATGTTGATTATTAATTGGTCCCAAATCACCTGCTGGCTCTGACCATTCAGGTCAAGAGCTGAGATTCCATAGGTGGCTTCTATGGCTGAGTTAACCTGGTATGTCCAGGTGCCAACACTTGCCTGGGAACGAGTGAGATCGAACCAGCCATTTCCGCCATCCCAATTCATGAAGCTGCTGTCCATTACAATGGCATCTCCTGAGCCGAGTACATGTCCATCATATGCGAGCTCAGCTGTCACCCGCAGTTCAACATTGGCTCCAACACTAACCCTTGCATCGTCTACAACTGTTGTAAGAATCAGAATCTGGTCCCAGATAACACTGACTTCCTGAGAATTGATATTCAAAGCAGAAATACCATAAGTTGACTCTAGAGATGAGTTAACAAAGAATGTCCAAAGCCCAATTGTTAGTTTCTGTCTGTTAAGCTCGAATCTAGAATCCCCGACATCCCAGGTCATTGCCACACCATTCAATGTGACTGTGTCGCCTGCACCAAGCGCTGAACTATCATATTCCAGTTGAAGTGTGACTTGAATTTGACAGTAAGCACCAATGTTCAGACGAGTGTCATTGGCTGCTGTTGTCAACACCTGAATTCGGTCCCAGATTATAGTCTGGGACTGTCCATTCTGATTGACGTCCGTTATGCCGAATGAGTTACCCGAAACCACAACAGTGTCAAAAGTTTCATCAGTGACAATAGCCTGAATTCTGTTGGCAGACCACTTTCCAAGAGAACCAGTGTAGGTGAATAAGATAGAGTTAACAGTTACAGTCCCATCTTCGACATCAGAATCATCATACGCGTATTCTAGCTCAATAGTGACGGTTATGGTGTCACCAACATTATCTCGAGAGTCTGAGACCTCGTAACCTCTCACGGTAATCTGATCCCAGATGACAATCTGGCTTTGGCCATTCTGATTGACACTTGTTATTCCTTCACTATTCCCTGAACAGGTCACAGTGTCATATGTCACACCCTGAACAGAACTCCGAAACTGTACAATTCGCCATGTGCCTGAACCCTGAGGAGTGGCACTGACACCGTTGATTGAAACTGAGCCATCAGTGACAGGAGTGTCATCGTACTCATACTCGATAAGAACATCAATGTTCACACTGTCATCAAGGTCGACACGACTGTCAATAACAGTATAAGAACGAACTGTAATTTGATCCCAGATGACCTCCTGTGACTGAGAGTTTTGGTCCACACTTGTGATTCCATAAGCATTGCCACTTACTGCGACAGTATTGTAGGTCACACTCTGGACACTCAACTTGGTCTGAGTAATTCTCCATACGCCACTGCCTTGGTAGGCTGAAGAGATCCCATTGATAGTCACTATGCCGTTAGAAACATCAGAATCATCAAATTCGTATTCGAGAGTTACATCTATTGAAACAGCAGTATTGATCTCAACACGGTTATCGACAATCGAATATGAGCGTACAATAATCTGGTCCCAGATGACTGTCTGGGACTGTCCATTCTGGTTGACACCAGTAATTCCAAATGTGTTTCCAGAGCAAGCAACAGTGTTGTAGATTACACTCTGTACAATGGACTTTGTATCTGTTATTCTCCAGACTCCTGTACCGATATGGGTAGCAGATATCGAATTGATTGTGACTGTACCATCTGTGACAGCTGTATCGTCGTACTCGAACTCTATCAGTACATCTATGTTAACTGCGGTGTCAACATCTACACGTGTATCGACAACAGTGTAAGAACGTACTGTGACTTGGTCCCAGATGACCTGAGTGGATTGAGAGTTCTGGTTGACGTCTGTGATTCCATAGGAGTTACCAGAACAGGCTACTACGTTGTATGTAACAAGCTGCACAGTAGCTCTGGATTGAATAATCCTCCAGACACCTCCACCCAGGTGAGTTGCAGAAAATGCATTGATTGTTGCAGTTCCAGTAGTTACTGGATTGTCGTCATATTCATACTCTATCGTGACATTGATATCGACATTGCCATTGATGTTCGTTCTTCCATCTGAAACTGAGTATGTTCGGACAGTAATCTGGTCCCAGATGACAAGCTGAGACTGGCCATTCTGATCGACATCCGCTATTCCATGAGTGTTTCCTGAACAGACAACTGAATTATACGTCACACCTTGGACTGTGCTCCTTGAGGTTGAAATCTGCCAAATGCCATTACCCTGATACGAGGCCAAGACCAAGTTTATTGTTACAACACCGTCAGCAACATCTGCGTTGTCGTATGCATACTCCAGTGTGACATTGATTGTTACTAAGTCATCTAGATTGACTCTATTGTCAAGAGTTGAATACGAGAGTACAGTGATCTGGTCCCATATTACACCCTGAAACTGTGAATTCTGGTCCACCAGAGTGATTCCATGGGTGTTTCCGCTGGCTGCTACAAGGTTGTAGGTAACTCCCTGAACTGTAGCCTTCGTGTCTGAGAACCTCCAGACTCCACCACCCTGATGAGTGGCTGAAATTGTATTGACCGTGACTGTCCCATCTGTGACTGCGCTACTGTCGTAGGCATAGACGAGTGTGACATCGATATTGACAGATGTGTCGACATCAACCCTATTATCGACCACAGAGTAGGAAAAAACTGTGATTCTGTCCCATATCTGATTGAGGTTCTGTCCATTCTGGTCCTCCACAGTGATTCCGTGAGTTCCACCAGAGTATGTCAGGGAGTCATAGGTGTTCAGCTGGACTACAGACTCGGTATCACTGAAATCCCAGACACCGTTCGAGCCACTGTAAGTTGCAGAAATTCCATTGATTGTAACAGTTCCATCAGTCACGAAGCTGTCATCATAGTCATAGTAAAGTGTGACTTGCATATTGGCAGCGCTATCAACATTGATTCTTGAATCATCAGTTGAGTAGGACTGAACTTGGACTCTATCTGAAATATAGTTGGCTGACTGACTGGAACCAAAGAGGTCACTTCCACCAGCACCTACGCCTTCCTCTACTGCCTTGAAGGTAAACGTATCCAAACCAACAAGGTTGTCTGAATAGACGGTAGTCGAGAAAGATCCGCCTATATCCTCGTAGTTTGTTGCCTCCCATGGTCCAACTTGCGTACCGTACTCAGAGGAGGAAATCCAGACATCAATGTCTGATGCGGCAGGATGAAGTGTACTCCCAAGATAGGTGATTATTCCTGAAGCAGTCATGGACTCATCAAGATCACCTCTATCGATTGTTCCAGAACCATCATTCAGTGTTGGTCCACTACTGGTATCTAGTCGTGTTTCAACATTCCAGTTCACTTCATAGTAGTCTAAATCTGAAGACGGGGTTGCATCGAATACCTCGGATTTCAAATCAGTATTGCTAACATCAGGGTGATTCCAATTGATTGTGATGAAGAAAGTCGCACTGATACTATTGCCACTTTCTATCGAGCTTGATGAACCTGCATCGAGTGTGATGTAATCACTCGGATCAGATTGCTCTGTGAATGAGTTTGTATCCTCGTCATATCGAATTGTCCAGTATTCTGTAACTCGGTCATCGGAAGTGAGTGTCAATTCAAAAAAGTCAATTTCTGCATATCCATCTTCATCACTTACATTGGCAGTCAGTTGATACTGCCGATATTTTGCATAAAGGTAGGTCGTATCATCAAGATTCGAAATCGAGGGAGTAGGTGTGTTTTGGGGCACGTTGTTATCCCAAGTATGAAGAAGACATGCATCAATTTCCCAAGAGGACTGGGTTGTATCTCCAACCTCAATGTCACCTCTAAATCTTATTGTAAATACAGAAGATGTCAGCCAGGTGCCAATCGTAAAATTGTTCCAAGATGATGGCGTAAGGTCTGATGCAATATTTGTCCAGCCAGCACCATTCCATACGTCGACACGAATACTCTCAGTGTCCATACTTCCAGCGTAGATGCATAATTCCTCATAATCTTGAGAGGAGTTGGCTGATGTCCACTGTACCTCGAGGTCTAGTTTGTAATTATATGTCTGTGTCGTCCAAGTATGCAGAGTAATGAGATCGATATTCCAGAGGTCCTTCGAGCTGTCACTTGATTCAGAAGTACCGATCAACTGAATTGTGTACGTAAATGAGGTCAAGCCTGTTGCAGTGAGGTTTGTCCAACCAGTTGCGGAAATTGCTCCAAGTGCATTCCAAGAGAACCCATCCCAGTAGTTAACCGTCAAATCCTCTGAACCAGTATGGCTTCCCGTATAGATACAAACTTCTTCATGTGTTCTATCAAAGGCAGCAGAGGTCCATTGGTATTCAAGATTGATTTTTTCCACTGTTGGTGGAACTCCTGTCACATGAATAGTGAAGTTACCAATTGGATGTGCATAGGAGCCGTCTTCAAAAGCAACATCCAGCTTGTACAATCCAGGATCACTTGGTGATGTGATTTGAAAGGCGTATGTTATGTATGAATCCTTTACGGTTGCAGTATTGCTTACTGTGATTTGATTCCCATTGATCGTCGCGGTTCCCCAATTAGTACCACCCACATCTGTGATACCTGTGAAACTTGAAGGAACATCAATTGTCAATGTTCCTCCTGATAGGATATCTGCTTTGTTCGAATCTTCCTCAAGAGAAACATACACAGTTGTTTGAGTACTAGTTGAAACAGAATGTATCTGTGAGGGAGGCAAGGATGATCCCAGCCAGAGCTGAGCAGCAGGTCGGTTTCCATTAGATTGCTCTGAGTGATAAGATGCAGTATAAGTCGAAGAATTCGCTGTAATTCGAATATCGATGTAGAATTCAGAATTTATCTTATTTGAATCACCACACACATAGAACGAATGTACGGTATGAGGCTGCACGGTGATGGGTGAGGAACCCGCCCAGTAGGCAACTTGTTTGTTTGAAAGAGCCCATTCAGATGTTGGAGATGATGATCCACTTCCCTGAGCAATAGCATTTAACCATGAACTACCAGTGTAGTTGAATTCAACTCTTGAAACATCATAGACATTATCTGTAGGATTCCAGAAAATAGCTTGATAGAATGCCAATTGATCTCTGTCAGCCATATCAGGAACAGAGCCAGTTACAAAGACAGAACCCGTTTCTCCGCCATAGGCTGAAATCATACTTTCTTCTTGGATGGTAAAGTAACTTGAGTCAAGTACGGACCCTTGAGCATAAGTAAAAGTTCCTTCAATTCCGACATCAGTTGATGAGTCGACATCTGATGTAGCGCTGTCAATATCATCTTCCGAGTTAGTTGGTGGAGGAGCACCGTTAGCTTCCGCAAGTGTATCGTAAGTTGAATCAGGTCCAGCTTGCTGACTATTGAAACTTGAGTGAGTTCCAATATCTGGAGAACTATCAATATCGGAAAGGTTGGAATCCACATAGTCTTCAATCCCAAGGGCAGAAGTTGTGTATCTACTCAGGGGAGAGTATGTTTCTGGGTCAAAAGGAAATTGGTCTGTGTGGGTATTTACTGTTGATGAAACCATGAATAATAGAGCAAAGCCTAGTGCGAGCAGTACGCTCCTCCGGCATTTCTTGTGGATACGCATGTTGTCCCCTCGGGAGGTTATTTCATCTGTCAGTCGAGAATATTCGAACTGTCCTTTAGGAACTTTATATGCATATTTTGTAGATGCTGATCATTATGTTAACGAAAAGCCATCTAGGAGGCAATCATGAAGGGGATGATTTCGTTATATTCGGAAGCTCCCTATTCCACGAGAACGAGAAGATCATTGGGTGTGACATTGGATCCCGGTTCGACATTGACCTCTTTCACAGTTCCCGTTGACGATGCCCTCAGCTCATTGAACATCTTCATTGCCTCAAGAATGCAGACCGTATCGCCACGCTTAAGCGCATCACCGACCTTCACCATGACTTCAGTGATTTTGCCTGGCATGGGCGGGTATACTCCACCAGCGACCTTCTTTCCACTTGATACTGGCACTCCTGCAGATGGTGCTGCGCCAACCTGCTTCCTTACACGTGACCACTCAATCTGATGCTGATCACCATTAAGCTCCAGCGTAGCTTTGCTACCGGTCCTGGAAGTGAGTTTGATGGCGTGGTCAGTATAGGTGTCATTCACACTCCATGACCCTTCCTCGGTCTCTTCGACCTTTAGTGTGAAACTCTCGTCACCCACCTTCACTATCAGCAGTCCCCCTTCATCGAGCTTCTTAATCTCAACATTGTAAATGCGGTCTTCAAGCTTGATTTCATATTCAGAACTCATCACGGAACCCCCTGTCGCCTGCGGCGCATTTCTTCTCGCCTGCCTGCTGACGCCCACGAGGAGCTCGAACGTTCCCACTGGCCTGGAGCTGGAGCCGCTGCTGAAGTATGCTGATCATCGATACCAGCTCTTGCCCACGCATCACCATGCAATAGCGGAGCACCAAATCCACTTGCAGTTTCGGCACTCATATGAAGAACCGCTGCAATCATGGCAGCCTCCTGTTCAGCTGTCATGTCTCCTCGCGCCTTTTTCTGAGCCTTCCGCTTCAGGAAGTCAAGAGCATATTGAGGGAACAACGCGTAAGATACAACATCCCTGGGGAGGTGAGGGATGTCCTTCAAGTCCTCTTCCGCGTTGGGGAGTTCGGGCTCAAGCAGATCTGCAGGTCTGCAGTCAAGAGGTTTCTCATCTCCGATTGCTTTCTTCTTGACTTCAGGATCAATATCAGCTGGCGGGCGACCGTAGTAACCTCGTATATACTGCTTGACCTCATGAGGAATCATGCTGTAGCGTTCCCCCGTGATGACATTCAAAGTAGCCTGAGTTCCTACTATCTGACTAGACGGCGTCACTAATGGTGGATAGCCAAGTTCTGCTCTGACCCTAGGGACCTCTTTGAGTACCTCATCATAACGGTCCGATGCACCCTGTTCTCTGAGCTGGTTGTCCAGGTTAGAAAGCATTCCTCCTGGAATCTGGAAAACCATGACCTGGGGATCGACCCCCTTCAGACTACCCTCAAACTGGCTGTAACGGCCACGAATCTTTCTGAAGTAGTCAGCAATCTGAGCAAGTAGGTTAAGGTCCAAGCCAGTATCACGCTTCGACCCCTTGAGACCTTCAACAATTGACTCTACTGCAGGCTGTGAGGTGGCCATAGAAAGAGATGATATTGCACAGTCGACAACATCAACACCTGCATCTGCTCCCCTGAGATAGGCCATTGATGCCATGCCGCTGGTGTAGTGTGAGTGTAGCTGGATGGGGATGTCAATTGCATCCTTTAGCATGCTCACAAGTTCGAAAGCAGCTTTGGGAGAGATTAAACCAGCCATGTCCTTGATACATATCGAGTCAGCTCCGAGGTCATATAGCTGCTTGGATTTCTCGACAAACCTCTCATTTGTGTGAAAAGGACTGAGTGTGTAGCAGAAGCTTGCCTGAACGTGACCGCCCTCCCTCTTGACGAACTTCATCGCTGCTTCCATGTTTCTTATGTCATTCAGGGCATCAAAGATTCTAAAGATGTCAATCCCGACCTTCACTGCTTCTACAACGAAGGCTTCTAGCACGTCATCCGCATAGTGACGATATGAAACCACGTTTTGTGCACGGAGCAGCATCTGGAATTTAGTCTTCGGCATGGCATCTCTGAGTGTTTCGACTCTCTCCCAAGGATCTTCATCAAGAAAGCGCATCATAGAATCGAACGTCGCACCGCCAAACATTTCAAGTGAGTGATAGCCCACTTTGTCAATCTCTTCGCAGATTGGCAACATATGCTCTGTTCTCATCCGAGTTGCTATCAGTGATTGATGTGCATCTCTAAGAGTGGTATCTGTTATCTTCAGTTTCGTCATTGCCAGCCAACTTCACAATACTGTGTGGTCCTTTTAGTAGTTCTGATGAAGTGCAAATAGCCATCGGTTATTGTTTACGCTGGTGAAGCATCCGATGTGTCCGATGAGACGGGAGTCGATGATAGAAAGAAAGCCCTCGTCAACACTGCCGTTGGAGTATTCTGCGGATGAGCGGGAGGATGATGAGTCCCGAGAGCCCCTACTTCTCAGATGCTCGCATCATCTCAATGCTCGCGACGGCATCCTGATTTCCTTTAAGCCCATTTCAACATCCTTAAGCGGTTTGAAATGGATAGTTGATGGAAGATTGAAAGATGAAGATGAAAGACGAAG
>SMTZ1_10005787_pt1 | contig 12440 bp, 8 predicted proteins | sample DeeMarSWOR136_30_FD_25667 | JGI IMG/M metagenome (IMG submission 25667) | reverse complement strand
TTTCCATTTATTTTCAACCTATAATAATAGTTTATTAAAGAAAAATAAGTTAAATTTATATTAATATTTAAACTCAAAGATAAAAATTTAGTATTTCTGGAATTCTAATTCCTAAATCAGTCTGATAATATTTCTTCCATATACCTATTATAAAAATTAGTATAGAAGAGAATATTATCAAGTAGAATCCGATTCTAAAATTTATATTCAGGAATACCTGGAGGGCAAATTTTCAAACAATAGGAACAATAATTAGTTTTTAGTAAAGTATCTATACATTTAGAGCTGTCAATATGAGTAAAAATTCCAGAATCTTTTTTAATAGGTTTTTCATAAATAGCACTTCCTAAACAATTTTTTACACATGAACTACAATTTTTACATAATTCTTCCAATTCATCTAAATTTCGTTTCGAGTACTCAGGGATATCCGCATCTGTAGTGATCATACTCCATCGTTGTCTTGGTCCAAATTCAGGTGTAATTATGAGTCCATGTTTTCCCATAATTCCTAAACCCCCCGCAACAACATGAGGTCCGTACAACAATTTTCCCCCAAAAGGATGATGGGCTTCACTTTTATAGCCTTGATCTTTTAAATATTCAGCTAGTTCAATAGTAATATCGCCTAACACCTTATAAACCCTAAATACTTCTATTTGACAATTGGCACTAGGAGCAGTTTCAATGCCATTATCCCATTTCATTTCCATACCAAATATAATCCCATTTTTCCCATAAACTTTTAGATCTTTAAAAATATAATTTTCATTAACAGGGATATAGCTTATGAAATCTACTTTAAGCTCTTTTGCTTTTTTTTCAAATTTTTCCCAAAAGTCGGTAGGAACTTCTGTTTTAGTATTATTCTCATTTCCATACTTAGTTTTTCGTGCTTGCTGAAAACCTTTAAAAGTTCCCCTCATATATTTACTAAAAACTTTTGCAGTTTCGCGATCTATTACTTCTGGGGGACCTGCATTCATAGAGAAAAGTTCTTTAGGAACAATAAAGACTAAATTCTCATTTTTTCCAACATATGTTGGTTCAATCCCTACATCAGGCAAACAAATCACAAATTATTTAATATGTTTTTTGGATTCATACAATTAATTATTAGATACTGAAAATTATGTAAACTCGACTTATAAAAGTTAACATTGAAGAAATCTTCAATATAAAATTAAGAAAAGTTAATTAAAAATATGTGATATCTATTGCTTTTGCATTTAGTTTGATGATCTCATGCAAAGTAATAAAATCTTGTTTACAAGCATAATACATAAATTATTAAACATGTAATATCACATTGTTATTGGGAAAAAAAGGTGGTGATGAAAACACGCAACGAGTAAAGGTATGCTTTCGATGTAAAGCATTCATACGGATAAATGAAACGGACCCAAGAAACTTAGCATCTCTGAATTTATTTGATCATCAGCATTCTGGTCATCCTGTTCAAACAGTCAATATATCTGAATTAGATGGAAGTTATAGTGAAACAATAGGTTAGAGAAAGAAAGTCCAAAACAAATTACTCGAAAGTTATATACTTATTTATATTACATTTATCAAGGTTTAAGAAGTTTTATTCTAACTTTTTATAATTTTCATCGAATCACGAAAATTTTAATTAATTTCCTTAGAATCTAGTTGTTAAATTACCTATTTTCATCTTAGAACTAATTTAAAAATTAAAACTTTAAAAATAATTTACTTATTTAATGCCAATTTCCTTATTCTGTCCTAAAATAAAAAAGAAATTTTTTAATATGAATTAAAGCTATTAAGAATATTAAAATTAGTTAACAAATTAATTCAATTCAAACTAGGGCAATAATTTCTCTTATTATAAGCTCCCGAAGTGAATAAGCATATAAATTACATCTTGAAAAGTTAAGATTAGGTTATGAAAATTGAAATACTTACTAAAGAACAAATTGTAAAAATACACCAAGCTTCTTTAGCAATTCTTGAAAAAATTGGGGTTATCATCCCCCATGATGAGATTTTACAACGTTTTATAAGTAGTGGAGCAACAGTAGACCAAAAAAAATGTTTAGTTCGGATTCCTCCGCAACTGGTAATGGAACTTCTATCGAAAGCAGGCAAATTATTCACCATTTTTGGTCGAGATCTTAATAAAGAAGCTGAATTTGGATTATCTAAACGGAATTACAATACTTCAGGAGGACAAGCGTTATGGCTTGAAAAAATAGGAGGCAAAAGAAGATATGCAAATCTCAATGATGTGATAACTGCAGCGAGATTTGCTGATGCTTTAGATCAGATAACCATCTCCGGAGCTATGGCAGATCCACATGAACTCCCTGTTGAATGGCGTTGTGTCAAAGTAGCTTGCGAAATGATTAAGAATACCACTAAACCAATTACTTTCTGGTTTTATGATAGAGCATCTACAAAATATTTAGTAGATCTTATAATAAGCCTCAGGGGAGATGAGAAAAAAGCTCAGGATTATCCTATATTCTATCCCTTATTTGAACCTGTAAGTCCTTTAAGTTTCCCTAATAAAGGGATTGATCTTCTTTTCGAAACCGCTAAACTTAATATGCCTGTTCAGATTGGCCCCATGGCTCAGATGGGAGTAACTGCTCCAGTGACACTAGCAGGAACAATGGCACAAGAAAATGCTGAAATATTAGCTGGTATATGTATCACGCAGCTAATAAAGGAAGGGATACCTATTTGTTACGGGGGAATTTGTCATGCATTTGATATGAAGACAATGCAAATAATTTTCAGCGGTCCTGAACAAGCAATTTTTAATGTTGCAATGAGCCAAATGGGTAAATATTATGGCTTTCCTGTTTATGTAAATGCGGGATTAACAGATTCAAAAAGTATAGATGCTCAAGCTGGTTTTGAGTGTGGTATAACTCTTGCATTAGGAGCTGCTGCTGGGGCAGATATCTTTGGTCATATGGGGATTTGCGGAGCAGATCAAGCTGCCTCATTAGATATCCTAATTATGCAATCTGAGATAATTTCTTATATAGAAAGTACAAATAGAGAGATTAAAATAGAAGATGATGATATTGCACTTCATATTATTGAGCAAGCTGGACCAAAAGGCACTTTTATAAATAAAAAGCACACCTTCACACATTTTAAGAATGAATTATGGTTTCCAAACCTTCTAGATCGAGATAGTTATGAAAGTTGGATTAAGAAAGGTTCAACTACAATGGAAACACGTTGTCGAAAACGTAAAGAAGAGATACAACTTACTACTTGTCCAGAACCACTTGAAAAAGATATTAGTTCTGATCTTGAAGAAATTGTTGAAAAGGCAAAGCGGAAACTAAGTTCATCAACTTAATGGAATTATCGCTTTCTAAAATCTATTTCATTTAATACGTTTTGAAGATTTATCACTTTAACAAATAAAGGTGATTTTTGTGAATTCTAAAGTATTAAATATAGTAGCTATTTTTGCGCATCCAGATGATTTAACTTTCTATGGTGCTGGCACAATAGCAAGGTGGGCAGAGGAGGGCCATAATTTATATGCTTTATGTTGTACTAGGGGAGAAGTAGGAACTTTACGAACCGATTTGACTAAAGCCGATGTCGCTAAAAAACGAGAAAAAGAGTTAAAAGCAGCAAATAAAATACTTGGAGTGAAAGAAACCATTATTCTTGATTACCCCGATGGGGGATTCATTAATGGTTCTGAGCTACGGGAGAAACTTGTATACTTCGTAAGAAAATTAAAAGCAAATCGTGTAGTCACCTTCGATCCTTGGGTTTCCTATGAAGTACATCCTGATCATCTAATTGTTGGTAGGATGGCTGCAGAAGCCGCTGCTTTTGCATCATTCCCTTTACTATATCCCAAGCATCAAAAAGAAGAGGTTAAAGCTTATGCTTGTTCTGAAGTTTGGTTCATGGGCATGCTTGGTCATGCGCCGAACTATTTTGTCAATATTTCTTCAACGCTAGAAAAAAAAGTAGAAGCCGCTCTAAAGTTTGAAGCTACATTAGAATTACTAGCTGAATTATTTGCTCCAAATATTGATCCTGCTAACGTATCTCAGGATGAATTGAAAAAACTGTCTAAATATGCAATGACTCTTTTACGTTCTATTGCGACAGTATTAGGAAAGAAAGTTAATCTAAAAGCTTCAGAAGCATTTTATGTTCAAAAAACTTTACCGGGGCACTTTGACAATTTTCAACAAATTATGTCAGAAATGATTGGAAATCCTCCCGAACCCCCTAAGGTTATCTAAACTTTTATTTTTTTAATATTATCTTCTTTAAATAAATTTATAAATGCACATTTTTTTATTACCCATGAAAAAAATTCATAATCGAAAACGCTAAGATCTCCAATTAACTATATCTGGATGGTTATAATTACAGTTATAATTCAAAAAGATAAAATAAAATTCAGCATTATTTTTCTAATTCTTTTAATTATTACCCCATCAGTAGTTAATCTTTATGATATTTTAGGTTTCGGTCCAATAGTAGTATAAAAGTCGTATAGGTTTGATTATTCTACGGGATCTGGATATGTAAACACAAAATTAATAATTGACTATATATCAAAGGTTTTTACGATTTCCACTGAATTTAGTTATCTTGTTTATATTTCCATGGAATCTAGTGGTTCTGGTAGCATTGCATGTTTTAGTTATATAGGTTTCAGTCTTTATTTAAATGGAAAGCATATCAGTGCTCCAATCGCTGATACTGAAGAATATTGTCTTATGGGATAAGGTAGAGGTAGCTAATTAATATTATATAGAAATGATAATCTCTCGATTAAGGTATTGCCATTGCTAAATTTAAAAAACCTAATATTATCCAAAATGAAACTATAAATTTCGAATTAAGCTATATAATGGAGAAATCTTTCTGTGATTATTATAATGCTCTCTATGGAGTCGTTTTTCTGCAGATTATATTCTATGTTAGCTTAGTGATATGTTTTTACTTAAGTCTCAAATATTTAAGATTAAAAGAGATTTATGAAATTATTGATTATTCAAATCTTTATATATGAATTCAGCAAAATATATTTTAACACTTTTAATCTATATTAAAATGTATAATAAATTAGGAGTAAATTAAAAAATGAGTGAAACTGTTGAAGATTCATATAAGATCCCTTCAATTCCTAATATAATTTCTTATGGTTCAGCAGGTTTTTGGAATACATTCGCTTATACTGTTTTTGGAACCTATGTATTTTTCTTTTATGAAGCAGTAGTTGGTTTAGATACAATTTATGTGTTTACAGCGATGATTATCTTTACCTTATGGGACGCTGTTAATGATCCACTTATTGGTCATCTAACAGACCGTATAACAAAAATTACGAGAAAATTGGGGAAAAGATTCCCTTGGATTGTTCTTGGTATTATCCCTGCTAATCTAATATTTATATTACTATTTACACCCCCGACAGTTGACGCTACAACTAATCCACTACCTGTTTTTGCTTGGATTACTATTATTACATGTCTATTCGACTCTTTCACAACACTTTGTTTTGTGAATGTTAATGCACTTTTTCCTGATAAGTTCAGGAATGACTCAGCGCGTAGGAAGGCTAGAGGTTGGGGTACCCCATTATCAATGCTCGCGTTGCCGATAAGCACCATTATCCCACCATTATTAATAAGATTTCAAGATCAAGCTTCATATATTACAATGGCAGCGATTTCGGTTATGATTATTGCAACCGTTTCCATCCTTTTTTTACCCGGCATGGCGGAAAATACGCAAACTATTGAACGGTACTATGTTACTAAAGAAAAGCGTATGGGTTTTTTTACTGCATTGAAATCAAGTTTAAAACAACAAAGTTTTTTATATTATATTATTCTACTCTTTGGATTCCAAGTTGTTATTAACTCTTTAACTGGTTCGATTGCTTATGCAGTAAATTTTGTTCTGCAAGGATCTGAATTAGATGTTATATTATTATTTGCTGCTTTTCTTAATGGAGCTATTGTTTCAGTACCAATTTGGATTATTATAGCAAAACGCATTAAAAATAATAAAAAAACGGCAGTAATTGGAGGGGTGGTGTTGACTATAGGAACATTATTAACCGCCTTTTATGTAGGTGTTATTGATTCAATGATATATCAGGCAATTTTAGGTTTTACTATGGGTAATTTCTGGGCACTAATGACGGTATATTTTTCGGACGTTATGGATGAAAGGATGGTTTTAACACGTTCTGATCAAAGAGGTGCTATGGTAGGGATTGAAGCTTTCTTTTCACGTTTGTCTCGTGGAGCACAGGTTGCTATTTTTGCAATAGTTCATGAATTAACAGGCTTTATAGCAGGCGCAACAACTCAATTACCTGCGGCACAAATAGGAATTCGACTACATATGAGTGTGATCCCAGCTATTATATTGGCAATATGTACTTTAATCTTCTGGAAAGGTTATCCATTAACTCCCGAAAAATCATTTAATATTAAAAAACAGTTAAAAGAACTTGGTTTTTAATAAATAACTTTAGTATTCAAAAAGTAATTTCTTTTTTTTTTATTATTTAATCAATTAGCAGAAATAATTCCCAATATTGTACCGAAAAAAGCTAATAAAGCAAATCTTAAAGCTTTTACATTAGGATTTAATTCAATTAACTAATTTTTTTTTTTCTAATTCCCTAATTTTTCTATAGACATCTTTCCAATTATAAACTCTAATAACATTTTTTTCGCATTTGCTCTTCTGATTCCATGGTTGATCGAAAAGTAGTAAAGTTCTATCTTCAAAAAGTTTAATAGATTCCACCAAATTAGGGTTATCATCAATATATACATCAAAATGTTGTTCTAATTTTATATCATAAGGTTCATGATGTAATAAAATGATCCCTTCATATTGAATTCCCTTTTTGATATTATGAGAACTTAATTTTTTTACAACAGGTTTTTTATATTGAGGGTTTCTAGCTGTTACTATAAACACTTCCTGATCTTTATTCAATTTCTGCATAATTTCAATGGAATCTTCATCTATAAACGGGACATTCATCGAATCTTCATATATAACAGTAAAAATCTCGAAAGCTATTTTTATATCGATATTCCAATCTCTGAAAAACTCCCAATCTGTAACATCTTTTTTGTTATAATTAGTACCATATCTTTCATTGAATATTTTGCAATATTCGACTATAATATCTAATAAAACACCATCAATGTCGACAGCTATCTTCATTATATATAATGTTTATTAGAATCTTATTAAAATCATGTTATTAATTGAATATTTTTAATATATTCATGTAAAACCTGAAATATTTCTATCCTTAAGAATATTAATATCTTCATAATCTTTAAAATATTCATTAAAAGAATATTAAATAAAGAATTCTTTCAGAAAAACTCTGAAAAATTAAAAAAGTAATTAATAAATAGAAATATTTATAAGTTTCATATAATATTAATTTTATAGTGGGATACAATACCCACAAAAATTATAAACTAATGACTAAAAAATAAGGTGATATATTAAAAAATAAGAGTATAGCAGAATTTTGCCTATAAGGTTTTAAATTAAAATTCCCAATCAATCAAAAGTTAAGTTCAAATTCCACTAACCTCTTTTCTTTTTTTCCTATTATTTTTGTTTTAAGCAAATACTTTTTTTCTGATTTAATCATAATTTAATATTAATGAAAAAATCATTTAAGGAACAACTTACATTTAAAGGAATCTTATCCGATATAGATGGTACTCTCTACTTTAAAGGGGCCCCCGTTAAAGGAGCGGTAAAAGCTGTTGAGAAACTGCGTGAGAAAGCTATTAAACTCCTTTTTTTAACTAATACAGATAGTAAATCACCAAAAACAATCTTTAACACTTTAAAGGATTTTGGTTTTAAAATCTATATAGAGGAAATTTTTACTCCAATTATTGCTTTGAAAGAATTTTTAAGAATTGTACCAAATAAGAAGTTATTTTTAGTTACCACAGAAGAAATTAAAAGAGAATTTCAAGAATTTCCTAAAGTAAAAGTTCCTGATGTTCCAGATTATGTAATTATCAGCGATTTCCGCGATAATTGGGATGTAGATCGACTCAACCAAGCATTTAAATATGTAAAAAAAGGAGCAACACTTTTAGGTACCCAAGGAAATAGATACTTTTTAGATCACAATGCAGAACCAGTAATAGATACAGGTTCTTTTGTAAAAATGATAGCAGATGCTGCAAATGTCACCCCCCACATATTTGGAAAACCCTCAAAAGAATACTTTATTCAGGCATTAAAAAGGATCAATCTAAAACCTGAGGAATCAATTGTTATAGGTGATGATATAGAATCTGATATTCAAGGAGCTATTAATGCTGGTTTAAAAGCTATATTAGTAAAAACGGGAAAAGGTGAATTTTATGATCCCTCAGAGCTAAAATTTAAGCCTGAGCTGATAATAAAAACATTTGCTTCTATTTTAGAATACATTTAATTGAAATTAAAAAATGCATCATAAAACTAAAAATCAAATTTCATAAGCTATATGATAATTGAAGAGATCATACCAATTTCATTAATTAATTGACAATAAATCTTACTATGTATTAACAGTACCTTCTTGAGACCCTTCTGGTCCATTATTTTTAAAGATTTGGTATTGATCTTTTATTTCATTAAGGTTAACGGTAATAAGGGTATGAAGATGATGTTTTCGTTCAAAAATGTTAACTTTATTCTGATTTAAGGGATTATTTGGATGAATTATAACATACTCTTTACATTTAATGCAAGCTCTAGCTCTCATAATACTATACCCCAAATGCTAGATCTATTATTCTTTTAAATAATTTTTGATCTTTCAAATTGATGACTAAAATATATTATTGTTCGTGATATTCGAACAGAATATGAAAACAGCAGGGATATAAATGGGAATAAAAATTAAGGAATATGCTCTATTTTTAGATTTTCTCTTTCTTTTTTTACTAAACAATATTCCTTTAAACAATCAGTACAGATTTGATCTTCATCAATACCAATAGCTTCAATCAAACTCTCAATAGTTTGATAAGTAAGACTATCCGCACCAATATATCTTCGCATTTCTTCATAGAAATTATCATAACTTTCAACTTTTGTTTGGTATGCAATTAATAAGTCGCGATTTGAGATACTATCATTTAAATCGCAATTTTTAATAATTGGTGGACAACTTATCCTTACATGTATGGATTTTGCTCCAGCAATCCTGAGCATTTTAATAATTTTTTTCATCGTATTTCCACTTAATATCGAATCATCAATAAGAATGATATCCTTACCTTTTACTACCGTTTTAATAGGGTTCAATTTTTCATTGACATTACTTTTTAATTGCCAGAGATATCTATTTTTCATTAATCCCTCTTCATATGGTACTCCAGATTCCCAAGCATACCCCATTGCAGCACTCCGTCCCGAATCAGGTACGGGAACTACGATAGCATTATCTGAGGAATAATCATCATGTTGAGCTAATTTTCTACCAAGGTTATATCTGACATTCCAAACTGAAATACCATCAATTATTGAGTCAGGGCGTGCAAAATACACATACTCAAATTGACAGACACCACAATTAGTATGGGCCAAAATTTGATAAGTTTTAATTCCTTCTACAAGGTTAATATGTATTAACTCACCTGGTTTAACATCATCTATGAATTCCCCGCCAATAGCGTCAATAGCACATGATTCTGAGCATACTATTAAAAATTCTTTTTTTTCAATTTTTAATTTCCCGTAACATAAAGGTTTGTATCCAATTTTGTCTCTTAAAGCATAAATACTCCCATCGTTACTTAGTACTAATATTGAATAAGCTCCTTCAATTAAATTCATAACTTTTTTTAGAACATCTAAAATATTTTCTGAAAAATTAGAAAAAGCTTCAATTAAAATAGTTAGCAATTCAATATCTGATTTTCCAGTAATAATTCTACCCATCTTTCTAAGATTTTCATAAATTTCATCATAATTTAAGATAGTGCCATTTAATGCAATTGAAAATTCCAATTTATGACCTATAAAGTGATAGGGCTGAGCATCTTCAATACTTATACAATTTGGTCTCCCATAGCAGACATGCCCAATTCCAACGTTTCCTGTGATTGTCTTTAATTTATTTGGGTTTAAAACTTTAGATACCAATCCCTTGCCTTTATATGAAACTATTTTTCTATCACCTGTAGTCAATGCTATACCAGAAAAAATTTGTCCTCTATGTTGGAGCGCCATAAGTCCAGAATAGATTAATCCTGATACAGAATAGCTAAAATCGCTGCAATTAATACCAAATACTCCACAATACTCTTTGATTTGTTTTAATTGATAAATCATAAATCTTATTACCTTTTTTAAAAGTATTTGAAGTTTTTATACATCCATAAGATTGGGAATAGTAGAATCATATTTTTCTTTTAACTTTTTTAAATCAATTAAAATATTATTGTCTTTTAAACCAGTTATTCTAATTTCTGGAAGATTAGTTAAAACACCAATTTTTTTAGCTTCCACATTGAATTTTTCAGCAATTTTCAAAATTTTCTGGTAATTTTTGGATTCTGTCTCTAAAATAAATCTACCAGCAGATTCACTAAAAAGTAATTCATCGTCTCTTATCTTCTTATTATGATATAAACTTAAATCTAATGCTGCGCCAAGGTTATTCTTGAAACACATTTCTGTTATAGTGATTATAAAACCCCCTTTATTAACATCATGATTTGCTTTTATAAATTTATTATTATACAATTCAAATAAAAACCCCCAAATCGCTCTTATTTTGTTTTCATCCACTTTCGGAGGTTTTCCCCCTTCGATATTATAAATAACTGAATGATATTCAGATCCTCCTAACTCTGGTTTTGTGTCTCCAATAATTAGGATATCATTCCCCACATTTTTGAAGGGTAGAGTTATAATATTTTCTTTTCCTTCAATGATACCCACAATCATAATTTCTGGTGTTGGTTTAATTGCTCTTTTTGTTACTTCATCTTCATTGTAGAAGGATACATTTCCCCCAATAACTGGAATTCTTAAAGCTCTACAAAAATCAGCCATTCCTCTGACAGATTCAGCAAAATACCAATAAGATTCAGGAATTTCAGGATTCCCGAAATTACAACAATTAACCATGGCTTTTGGTCGTGCTCCGTTAGCTATAACATTGCCACATACTTCTACTAAACCACCTTTTGCTCCTTCATATGGGTTGAGGAAACAATGTTTTGAATTAGTCCCAACACTTGCAGCTAAAAACTTATCAGTCCCAATTATTCTTAACACTCCTGAATCTCCTCCTCCACATTTAACAACTGATCTTACTCCGACTTCATGATCATATTGTCTGTATACCCATTCTTTGCTGCAAATATTTTCAGATGCGATTAATTCATATATAATTTCATCTAATTCTCGGCTTCGTTCAGGTGTCTCTTGAGTTAATAAATCATCAAGAAATTCTGGTTTTTTTTGTTTTCTTTCAATTATTGGTGATTCGGAAAGAGCAACAGCAGGTAGACTAACAACTAGAGCATCTCCATCATATACTTTTAAAACCTTTGTATCATCCGTTCTACCAATAACCGCATGTGACATCTCATATTTTCTAAATATTTCTAAAACTTGGTCTAAACCTTCTGGTTTTACGATAAAAGCCATCCTTTCTTGAGATTCGGAAAGCATAATTTCATAGGAAGTCATTCCCGGTTCTCTAGTAAAAACCTTTCTTAATTCTATCCTTGCACCAGTATTTCCATCCCCTGTTAATTCACTAGTTGCACATGTTAGTCCTCCTCCACCAAGATCTTTTAAACCTCTCACATATCCTGTTTTTACGGCTTCTAATGTTGCTTCAATGATCATTTTTTTAGTAAACGGATCGCCTATTTGGACAGCAGGTCTATCCGCTTCAGACATCTCTGTAAGCGTACGTGAAGCAAATGTTACCCCATGGATTCCATCTCGTCCAGTAGAACCTCCCATTAACACAACATAATCACCCGGATTGTATGCTCTACTTGGAGCATGATTGAAATCATCAATTGTACCTAATCCTATGCAAGCTACATTTACTAGACAATTGCTCTCAAAACTGTCGTCGAACTCTACTTCTCCTCCAATAGTGGGAATTCCAGTACAATTGCCATAATCAGCAATACCTTTAACAACATATTTAAATAACCATTGCGAATGTGGATTATTTTTCAATTTACCAAATCTTAATGGATCTAATAAGGCAATAGGGCGTGTACCCATACAAAGGATATCTCTAATAATACCTCCAATACCAGTTGCCGCTCCATGATAGGGCTCAATTGCTGAAGGGTGATTATGAGACTCAATTCGAAAAGCTAAAGCATAACCATCTCCGATATCAATAACACCAGCATCTTGACCTGGACCAGCCAAAACGCAAT
>SMTZ1_10035038_pt1 | contig 12441 bp, 13 predicted proteins | sample DeeMarSWOR136_30_FD_25667 | JGI IMG/M metagenome (IMG submission 25667) | reverse complement strand
TTGCTTCTCAACTTGGTATTTTTGAAATTTCACCATGGGTCATAACCCTTTACCCCGCTGTTGTCAGCGCGAAAGGAGTTGGTAGCGGTTTGCTGAGCGGTCGCCTAAGCACAGGATTGCACCTCGGTACAATCCATCCTAGATTCTTTGGGAACACAAAAAGTTTTTACAAATTAATTGAAGCTTTGATTGTTTTGACTTTGATCACTAGCGTCACAATTTGTGTCATATCTCTGGCTTTTGGTACTTTGTTTTGGGGGATAACTTTGGCTAATTTTCCTGCTATGTTATCCATTGTTGTAGCAACTATGGCTTTAGGCCTCTTGCTTTCCTTCTTAACCATAAAAATAGCCTTTATTTCCTTTGAAAAGGGGTTGGACCCTGATGTCGTTGTGTATCCTGTGATGTCAACCGTTGCCGACGTTTTTGTCACTCTATGTTATATTGCGGTGCTAAATTTGTTTTTCTTCGGCGTCGTAAGTCAGTGGTTTATCGGTTTCATTTGCATAGTACCCCTGTTTCTTGTTTTTTATGTTTTATCTAAAAACCTCCACGAAGCCGAATTTATTAAAACCCTTAAGGAGTCCATGGTTACTATATTGCTTGTATCTTTTCTGGTTAACATAACTGGAACACTTCTTCTTGGAATAAGCACCTTCATTGCGGAGCGAGCAGAAATCTGGACTATCTACACTGCTTTGATCGGCATGATCGGCAACGTTGGCTCCGTTGTCGGTTCCACCGCCACAACAAAACTCGCTTTGGGTTTGCTCGTTCCTTCTTTTTCTTCAATACGGAACCATGCAAAGAACATCTTCAGTGCATGGACTGCTTCAATTATAATGTTTATTGCCTTGGCAGTTTTGTCTCTTTCTATACACAGCTTGTTTTCATTTTCCTCTTTATACAGCCTTTTTTCAGTTGTGATAGTTGCCAACTTGCTCGCCGTTGCGGCAATAGTCATTTTGACTTATTCGATTTCAATCTTGACCTTCAAAAGAGGCTTAGACCCTGATAATTTTGTTATTCCTGTCGAAAGTTCCCTAGCTGACAGTGTGACCTCCCTTGCTTTGTTCGTGGCTTTACTATTAATAATATGACCTTACAAAATAGTATACTTAAAATATTTCATGACCAATATCTACCTGCGGAGCGCCTTTAAAGAGCATGCCACAATTTGAAAAGATAGAATACAAACCTATCCCTGTCAGCGACCTTCTGGTAGAAATGAAGAACCTCTCCGAGCTTATGATTGACTTGGCTTATTCTGCCGCTTTATTCAACGACAAAGAACTTGCCGAAGATGTTATCGAACTTGAAAGCCGCATCGACACTCTAGCATATCTTTTAGACATAGAAATTATGATTGCTGCGAGAGACGCCGAAGACGCGGAGACTCTGATAGGGGTTTCCACAGTAGCCTCTGCTGCAGATAAAATCTCCGATGCTGCTGCAGATATCGCTGCTATAGTAACGCGCAACATCGGCATACACCCCATAATTGGCGAGATCTTCGAAAAAGTTGAAGAGCGTCTTATGAAGGCAACCGTCAAAGAAGGATCGGTGATAACGGGGAAACAGATAGAAGAACTTGATCTGGCTGCAAGAATGGGCGTTGACATAATCGCCATCCGCCGAAACAGAGATTGGCTCTTAGACCCTGATGATTCTGAGCGGATTTTTCTCGGCGACATTCTAATTACTCGTGGCGCTCCTGTAGGCATTAAGGAATTCAAGGACTTAGCTGAAGGACGACTAAATAAGCTGGAGGAATGACAATGGTGGAGCACAAGCGCGAAGTTTTCGAAGAAATCGTTGAGCGGTTCGTTGACCTTAAAAACACTTCTGAGCTTATGATTGACTTGGCTTATTCTTCGCTCATGTTGAACAGCAAAGATTTAGCTGAAGAAGTAGAGCGTCTCGAAGAATACGTAGATAAGCTACACACAGATTTTGAGCTGCTTGCTTTGACAAGCGATTTTAAGAAAGAAGAGGCTTCTGGCTTTTTGGGACTTATCCGTTTAGGCGTGGCAACTGAGAGAATTGCCGATGCCGCCGCTGAGATGGCTGAGGTTGTTCTAAGAGGCATTGAACCGCACCCGGTGTTGAAGTTGGCCATACGTGAGGCTGAAGAAACCGTTGCTCAAGCTTGTGTATCTGAGGGTTCTCCACTTGTTGACAAAACTTTGAAAGAGGCGCGGGTGCCAGAAGAAACAGGTATGTGGATCTTGGCTATAAGACGCGGCGAAAAAAGTTTGCGACCTAAACCTGATATAAAAATTCAAATAGGTGATGTTCTTCTGGCTTCAGGTTACGCGGAAGGTGTAGAAGACCTCAAGAAACTCGCTTCTCCAGAATATAAATGTGATGATGAATAGTCAGGATATTTATTTTGAATTCATTAACACTATAAACGGGTAATAGTATTTACTTCTACAAGAGGGCTAGCCATGTCCCAGATTGAAGATAAAACTAAAAAGGATAGCGTGTTTACTTGCCCGAATACTTCTTGTGGGAAAGTTTTCACTAAGTCTCTCAAAGCTTTGAATTTGCAACAAGACCCAGAGGAACCCTACGACGCTTGTCCATATTGCTTAACTGAAATAACTTTAGATGATGCGTCGCCAATTATCCGTGACGAACCAAAAACCTTTGAACAGGAAGAAACTGAACCTGAATTTGAAGAGGCTGCGCCTGCAGAAACGCATGTTGAAATCCCGGAGGCTCCATCTGAATGCCTTCACCACGTTGGCTATCTGAGTGAAAAATCGCCAAAAGAGCAGATCCCAGATGAATGTATGATGTGCAAGGACATCGTTAAGTGTATGCTTAAGAAAATGAATGAGTAAATCAGCTTTTGTAAGTACATACAACCTACTTGCAAGCTTGAAACAGTTTTCTAAAATATGCCAAGGCAACATACTCTTCAGCTTTTTCACAAGAGGCACTTAGAGAATTTGTTACTTCTGAGGCCTATCCACCGAAAAAATGAAAGCTGAAATAGCTAAGAATATGAATAATGCCTTTTTGAAGAGGTCGGCCAAAAGGTAAGGTCCAGCAAAAGCGGGGTTTTTTTACATTTTTGCGGTTGATGCAAACAACTCATTTATCCAACTATCATTGGCATAGACACATCAAAATGAAGTAAATACATTCAACCTAAGAGTGAATATGGTTTCTCTTTTCGCTTTCCGAATTTTTTTAATGTCTCTACTATCTCTATAATGCTCAATGTTAGTTTGAATTTTGGCTTAAAAACGTATTTAGGGCTTTAAAACGGTATTCCTACAACTTTTTATGTACTGCTGGATTTATTTTTAAAAACAAAAAAAACTGTAGAATTGGAATTTTACTTGCTAAATCGTGAAATTATTGTTTCTCTTTTTCTTTCAGGTGTTTCTAGCATCTATGTTTCTTCGGACTCTTCGGTTTCCATTTCTTCTTTTTTCTCTTCTATCTCGGTAGTAATTTCTTCAATTGGTTTTGGCGGTGGTGTAGTAGCCATTGTCCAGCCAATCCATGCGCCTATGAACATTATAGCAATAAACGCTATGAATACTGGTATTGCAACTGCCCAGAATTGAACGTTAGCTGTGTTAGTTAATCCGATCCATCCGAGCCGCTCCACCTATTGCTTGATCTTTACTCATTACGATTCACCACTTATAAGCCATGTTATTATCTTAATCCATTTAAAGTTTACCATATCTACCGACATACTCTTTCTAGGTAGTTCCCATTTCCCATGTTGCTAAATACCTTCTTTGTTCAGGTGTAAGCTCGTCGATTTTTACTCCCATGGCTTTAAGTTTCAACTTTGCAACGTTTTCATCTATGTTTACGGGAACTGGGTAAACCTTCGACGGCATCTTCGCAATTTTAGCGATATACTCCGTGCATAATGCTTGATTTGCGAAGGACATATCCATAACTTCGGATGGGTGGCCCTCCGCGGCTGAAAGGTTCACAAGTCTCCCTTCAGCGAGAAGATAGATTTTTCTGCCGTCCTTCAGCTTATATTCCACAAGGTTAGGTCGCATCGATCTCTTTGCCACGGACAAAGCTTCTAGATCTTTCAGGCTTATTTCCACGTTGAAGTGTCCGCTGTTGGCAATTATGGCGCCATCTTTCATTTTTTCCATATGCTCTCCACGTATTACGTTTATGTCACCTGTAGCGGTTACGAATATGTCACCTATGTTTGCTGCTTCGGCTATTGGCATCACGCGTAAGCCGTCCATTGCTGCTTCTAAAGCTTTGGTGGGTATAACCTCTGTTACTATAACTTTTGCGCCTAAGCCTCTTGCCCGCATGGCTATGCCTCTGCTGCACCAGCCATAACCGCAAACCACAAAGTTTTTGCCAGCCAAAAGGACACTTGTGGCTCTAAGTATGCCATCTACGGTGCTTTGTCCTGTGCCGTATCGGTTGTCGAACAGGTACTTAGTGTAAGCGTCGTTTACAGCTATAATAGGGTACTTCAGGCTTCCATCTGCTTCCATTGCTCTCAGCCTGACTACGCCTGTTGTGGTTTCCTCGGTTCCGCCTTTAAGGTATTGCAATCCCTCTGTTCTCTTGCTGTGCAGAGTACCCACAAGGTCTGCGCCGTCGTCCAGCGTTATTATCGGTTTGTAATCCAGAACTTTGTTGATACACCAATAGTATTCTTCGGTTGTCTGTCCTCGCTGGGCAAAAACGTGGACGCCTTTTTCAGCCAGCGCCGCGGCTACATCGTCTTGAGTGGAAAGCGGATTGGAACCGCACAAAGCAACTTCGGCGCCTCCAGCTATCAACGTGTCAACTAATACAGCTGTTTCCTTCGTTACGTGTAGGCAAGCTCCTAACATTAAACCTTTCAACGGTCTTTCTTTGCTGAACCTGAGCTTAATTTGGTTCAACACGGGCATGTGAGCTGAAGCCCACTCGATCTGCAAATTACCTTGCCACGCGAGTCCCTTATCTTTAACTCGAAACTCTTCCATCTACGTTAACCTTCTTTTTAGGAGAGATAACAACTGACTATTTAGCTTTGCTTCAAGCGCGATAATAGAAAGTTTCATTTTAACACTGCATTGCATTATTGTGACGTTGCGTTTGGAAGCAAGTTTCCTATGTCAAAAAGGTTTAATTATATTTCAACTAAACTTTATTATTAGAGGTATGCAGTTGAGGGAACCTTTTGCCGAGTTCGTTAAAACTGAGTTAGGCCCTGCGACTTTGCTGATTACGTGCGGACTTCCAGCAACTTGGAAAACAGAGACTTCAGAAGAGGTGTCAAAGATCAAGGGTTATCCAATCCTACGGAGTGATTTAATCCGATTAGAGGTTCTCAAGAACGAGGACATATTTGACCCGAAAGTTGCAGGAAACATGAACAAACGGCTGTCGGTTTATGACGAATTGTTCAGGCGGGCAGACGACCTTGCCGGAGAACGCAAGGGTGTGATTTTGGATGCCACTTTCGTAACTCAGGAGCTGCGTAGGCGCGCGGCTAATATTGCAGCGAAGCACGATTTAACCTTTGTCATACTTGAAACCAGTTGTCCTCAAGAAGTTTCGATTGAGCGGATCAAAAGAAGGACTAAGGAGAAGTATGAGTCGAATGCTTTGACGGTGGAAGCGTATATTGCTAATAAGAACAAGTTTGAACCGGTTGACGTGGATGACTTGAAGAAGAGGCATCCTCAGCTCAAAATCGTAAAGTTGACGGTTGACACGTGCCATGATTCTTCGGAGTATTGGTACGTCATCGGAATGGAAAAGAGGTAACTGGGCAGTTTCATGATAATAGATTTGCACATTCATTCTAAAGTTTCCGACGGCGCTTTCACGGTTGAAGAAATTGTTGAGGAAGCCAAGCGCCGAAACGTCGGGTTTATGTCGATTACGGATCATGATTCGATTGGTTGCCAACTGGTAGCAATGGATTTAGCTGAGAAAGCTGGAATTGATTATGTTTATGGTGTTGAGTTGAATGTAGCTTTCTCGCATCCAAAATATGATGCGGGCAAGTCAGTATCGTTGGATTTCTTGGGCTACCAATTTAATCCTAAGAACCAAGCGTTGGCAGATAAACTTCAACTGATTGCGGAGTACCGCGAGGCAAGAGCCGCGAAAATTCTTTATAACCTTAATGACGAGTTCGAGAAGAAAGGTATTGAAAAGCTGACGAAGAAGGATCTTAATGAGATTCAGGCTTCCGTTGACGGCGTACTTGGTCGACCTCACATCGCTGATTATCTTGTGAAAAAACGAATCGTCAAAAACAGGCAGGAGGCTTTTGACAAGTACCTTGTGCGCTGTAATGTTCCCAAGTATCCGCTTTACCTTGAGGAAGCCTCTAAACTTGTGCACAATGCTGGCGGGAAAATAGTTTTAGCTCATCCTAATGATCCTCATGGAACTTCTCTTGTGGCACTGACCAAATCACTGGCTGAACAAACTCAGATAATAGAAGACTCAATGCTAGCGCACCTTGATGGCATAGAGTGCTGGCATTCAAGAAGTGATGCCCAGACAACCAGTCATTACCTAAAGTATGGAAAAGAACATGATTTGATTGTGACTGGAGGAAGCGACTGTCACCAAAAGCCAATCATGATGGGCACTGTGGCTGTCCCTGACTATGTTGCTGGCCAATTTTAAACTTTGAATTCGCGGTTCCTGTTAGAGGGTTTTCGCGTAGTCTGCGGCGAGTTTGAAATATTTTTTTGCTTCTTCAGCTGAAGCTTTTTTGTCCTTATTGTTTATGTTGGGGTCGTTAAGTTTGAAGCTGACAACTTTTCCCCGGGTGTATGCTCGGTAACACTTGTAAAAGGGCAAGAGTTTTGTCAACTCTTGGTCCCCAGAATATATGATGTACCTCTCAACGAAGAAGTCAGAAAGATCACATCGCTTTCTGTAGTCCAAGTCCATGGAAAGAAAAGCCACGTCAGCGGCAACATCAGAATACCTAAATCTCTCGTTAAATTCTATAGCGTCAAAAATGTAGATTCCATCTGTAGCAAAAATATTGCCAGAATGGATGTCACCGTGGCAATCTCTAACTCTGCCTTCAGCTATCCTCTTCTCAAAGAGGGATACGTTTTCCTCAACAAAGTCTTCGACTCTTTCGCGTATTAGCCTGGCATCCTCAATGAATATCGTTTTGCCAGCATACTCTTCAGTTTGCTTAAAATTCTCCGTCCAATTGGTTTCAATAGTCTCTACGGAGCCGAACTTGCTTATCCTCCAATTGGTTTCAGCTCTGGAATGAAACTCCACTATTATCTTGGCTATTCTATCAACAAGCCTTTTTTCTACCTTGTTTTTTTCGATAAGCTTGCTCATCATCTGGTCTTGAGGCATCCGCTTCATCTTCACCACGTACTCAACAGTTTCTCCATCACCATTTAGTACATGTCTCTGCACAGCCGCCTGTTAAGCTCCAACTCTTTTTCGCAGAAGAAACGTCTCTTTTCAAGCGAGGTGAAATCCAAGAAGCCGAGGTTTACAGCCTTTTTCATCTTGTAAACAAAGTTCTTTGTTAGAAAGACGAAGGATATATGCGTCTGAACCAGCTCAATGCTGCCTGGATTATCCTCGTATGCTTCAGGAGTCATCAAAGCTTTCACAACTTGCGTCTGATCTGTCACTGGCGATTTTACTCCTTAAATTACTATGTGCCTTTTCTGTTTTGAACAAGACTTCTTCGAGCAATATAGAGATATCTGCAAGAAAAGTAATATGATCCGATTCTTGTGAACGCGTTTAGGTAAAGTTTATGACATATTTCGATTTCGAAATGAAAAGTTAAATAAATATTGCGACTAAGTATGACCTGTTGGTGCAAATGAGTATTGAAACAATTGATGACTTGACAATAGTTTTGAAGGAGATAGGCTACTCGAACAAAGCAATAACGGAAATTCTCAAATGGTACAACGCAAAAACGCCAATAAACTAAAAATCTACCTTTTAATTTCGCCTTTCCAAAGAGCTAGCAACTTTTCTAAGCGAACCAAAAACATAGGCTCCTACACTTTAAAGTTTCAAGTTATAGTCTAAGCTACATACCAAGGGAAACAAAAAATTTTTCACGCTCTTAAGAACAGAATTGATTACAGTTAAACTTTAATTGCCTGCATCGTTTAGTTCTCTTGATTGCGGCTTAGGTTAAACGATGAAACAACAGAAGGTAACAATATGATTAATTCAACAGTTACTTGCAAGCCACCTCGAAAACTTTAAATTTAAATCACGAAGGGAATTAGCCAAATGCACAAGAAATTATTGATTCCAGGTCCTACAGAAGTTAGCCAAAAAATTCTCCGTGAGCAGACTCACCCTCTTATAGGTCACAGAGAAAAAGAGTTCTCCAAACTTTACGGCGGAATCACTAAGAAACTCACCGAGTTCTTTGAGCTTGCCGAAGATTGCAAGCCTACAGTAACCACGTCATCTGGCACGTTATGGTTCGACATAATCGGCAGAAGCATCGTGAAGGAAAAAGCCCTCGTATGTGTTAACGGCGCATTCTCAGAACGATTCGGAAAAACAATTCGTGCTTGCGGCAAAAAAGCCGATTTCATAGAAGTAGCTTGGGGCAAATCAGTTAAACCGGACATGATTGCGGAAAAACTAGACACTGGAGAATACGACACGCTAACCGTATGCCACAATGAATCATCCACAGGAGTACGCAATCCAATACACGAAATCGGAAGACTCGTACGCAAGAACTACCCCGAAACGATCCTCGCCATCGATAGCGTCTCAGCAATGGCAGGCGACAAAACAATACCCGCAGAAATCGGCTGCGACATCATCTTTGCTTCAACACAAAAATGCTTCGCTTTACCACCCGGACTCGCAATCGGCTTGGTCACCGACCGAGCAATAGAAAGAGCAAAAGAAGTATCCAACCGTGGCAGCTACACGGACTTGGTTGAAATATTCGAATTCGATAAGAAACATCAGACACCCTTCACCCCGAACATCTCACTTGTCTATGCATTAGACAAACGCATTGATCTGCTGCTCGAAGAAACATATGATCACGTTTACCAGAGACACAGAGAAATGGCAGAGTGCACGCAGCAGTGGGCAAAGGAACACTTCGTACTCTTCCCCGAACATGGATACGAATCGATAACAGTGACTTGTGTCCAAAACATCTTGGGAAAAAGCGTTCAAGAACTCAACCAGAAACTCGCCAAGAAGGGCTACATGATTTCAAACGGCTACGGCAAACTCAAAGAAGCAACTTTTCGCATTGGACATATGGGCGAATGGACTCCAAGTGGAATCAAAAAAGTCCTTGCCATCATTAGCGAAATATGGGAGCTGGAAAAATGACTTTCAATATTCTAATATGCGACAAAGTCGCAGATGAGGGCATAAAACTATTAAAAGAGAAAGGCTACAAAATCACAAAAGCCTGCAACACGCCAAAAACAGAACTCTCCAACTTAATTGGCGATTACCATGTACTCATAGTGCGATCCGCAACCAAAGTAGACGCAACCCTGCTCGCCAAAGCCAAGAAACTTCGTGTAATCGGTCGAGCAGGCGAAGGCTTGGATAACATCGCCTTGGGAAAGGCAAAAGATCTGGGGATTACAGTGGTGAATACGCCGCACGTATCTTACTTGAGTGTTGCCGAGCTCACCATAGGGTACTTGTTGGCTCTCGCAAGAGGCATAGTTGAAGGAACCCTGTCGCTTCGTGAAGGAAAATGGAAAAAAGAAGAGCTCATGGGCGTAGAAGTTAACGGAAAAACTCTGGGTGTCATAGGATGCGGCTATATTGGAAAAACAGTTGAGCGCTTAGCCATTTCTTTAGGAATGAAAGTGCTGGTTGTTGAGGAATGCGTGTTCGATCGCTTTGTGCCTATTGATGAAATGTTGCCTATAGCCGATTTCATAACAATTCATGTACCCCTTACATCTCACACGCGGCATATGCTTTCGGCGAAAGAGTTCGCTATGATGAAAGATGGTGTAATGATTATTGATTGTTCCCGAGGTGGAGTGGTTGACCAAGAAGCGCTGTACAACGCTTTGGTTTCAGGAAAGGTAAAAGCGGCTGCTGTTGACGTTTTTGAGGAGGAACCGCCAAAAAATAGCAAGTTGCTCAAGCTTAGGAATGTTATTGGGACGCCTCACGTTGGCGCTCAAACTCGAGAAGCTCAACGAAAGGCAAGCATCCAAATAGCTAACAAGGTAATTGAGGCATTAGAGAAAAATTCGAGCTGAAACTGTTTGGTTGATATTAGACCCTTCAGAGCCATACGGTACACTGAAAAAGCAGGTAACCTAATAGATCTGATAACTCAGCCCTATGATAAAATCGACCGTTCATTGCAAAAGAAATATTATGAAAAGTCAGCTTTCAACTATTGCCGCTTGACTCTGCCATTGGAAAACAGCAAGTACGACACATCGAAGCAAAGAATTCAAGAGTGGTTAAGCGAAGATGTGCTATCAAAAGATGATGAACCTGCAGTTTTTGTTTCCAGACAAAAATTCAAGTTGCAAGGAAGGAATTGCAGCCGCACTGGGTTAATTGCTGCTTTGCGTCTTTATTCTTATGGTGAAAAAACGGTTTTTCCACACGAGGTCACATATAAGGAACCGAAAGCTGATCGTTTGAACATGTTGCGTGCGGTTCAGAAAGACTTGGAACCTGTTTTTCTGATTTATTCCGACCCTGAAAACATCACAATAGCCTTTTTTGCTGAAATAACTCAGACTAAGCCTGCGATTGAGGTTGAAGAGTAACTGATCCGCAGAAGCTGGAAACAGTACGGAAAGCCATGCGTGACAAGAAACTTGTAATAACCGATGGGCACCACAGATATGAAAGCGCCGTCGCTTATAGAGACGAAAGACGTAAAAATGGAAAATGGACACAGGATTCAGCGTTCAATTTTCACATGTGTTACATGGTTCCAGTTCAAGATGAAGGGCTTGTTGTTTTGCCCACTCACAGACTGCTAACAGAATCCAAACTGACAAAAGACTCTCTAAAGACACTCGAGCATTTCTTTTCAGTTACAGAAATCGCTCCAACGGTTGAAGCTTTAGAAAGTTTCCTTAAAAGTAATGTTGAGGAGCATGCTTTTTGCATTTATAATGGTTCAAAAGCGTACGGCCTGCTTTTGAGGAATGAAAAAGACGTTTTTGATCTTTTAAACGCTGGTTGCCCGAAAGAGCTAAGAATGGATGAGCATATACTTTACGCCGAATCAACGAGGGACGCCTTGGAAAAGGTTGATGCTGGGCAATCCAAACTAGCTTTCTTAGTTAATCCCATAATTCCTGAAATGGTTTGGCGAATAGCGCAGAAGAATTGGAGACTGCCGGAAAAATCCACTGATTTCTATCCTAAACCGGTTTCTGGCTTAATGATGATGGATATCTCACCCGAAGAAAAACTCTAATATGTATTAATTCTATCCGTCATATAATTTGAGTAGAGCAGTGATTGTTTTGAGCCTTCTTTCTGCAACTACAACCATCATATCCTGCGTACCCTACATCGTTTTAGTTGTGGCTTGTCTATTTCACGAATTTGGTTTTGCGTCTCTTGAATTTCTTCTTGCAAGCCACACTGCAAAAATGATAGGTTTCCCCTTGATAGGTGATTTTGTATTTGGCTGTGTTTTCGTCAAGGACCATGCCGCAAACTGGGTCTCTGTACATTTTCTTTTGTCTTAACCTCGTGGAAGATTGGGTTTTCCGCCTATTATGGTTAGTGGTCGCCTAAGCCGAATTTTTCTCTTCGATTTTTCTCGGGAAAGAATAGTCTCTCCTCGTTTTAGATTTAAACTTGTGGTGAATTGCTTCTAGTTCGATATTGCTTTGAGGCAGAAGAAAAATCGTTATTGAAGTGCCAATTTACTGTTGGTCGTATTCTTCTATTTCGTTATTCATTATAGCCAGCTCTACGCCAGCTTGCTTAAAGAGTTCTTTGGTGTCTGCGTCGGCATGATATCGTTTTTCACAAACTACCCGCTTTATGCCAGCGTTTATTATCATCATGGCGCATGTTCTGCACGGCGTCATTTTGCAGAAAAGTGTTGCCCCCTCAAGAGGGATGCCGAACCGGGCAGCTTGGATAATTGCGTTTTGCTCGGCGTGAAGCGTGCGTACACAGTGCTGGGAAATATTGCCGTTGTAATCAATTACTTTACGCATGTCATGACCTGCCTCGTCGCAATGAGGTAAACCCGCTGGTGCCCCAACGTAACCGGTGGTCATGATCCGCTTGTCTTTAACGATAACGCAGCCGCATTTTCCTCGGTCACAAGTAGCGCGTCTAGCTACAGCTTCACAGAGGTCCAAAAAATACCTGTCCCAGTCAGGTCTTGATTCGTCGGTCAATAGTCTCCTGTCCTATCATTCTGAAAATAGTTTACAAAACAAATTAATAAACCTAAACAACCTAAGCACACCTATT
>SMTZ1_10009833_pt1 | contig 12442 bp, 11 predicted proteins | sample DeeMarSWOR136_30_FD_25667 | JGI IMG/M metagenome (IMG submission 25667) | reverse complement strand
CCTTAGTTCTTTTTGCACTGGCAGGCAAAACCGCAAGCTGGTATCTTAGAGCAGGCTTGTGTTCTGGCAGCTTGAATCTATTAGGTTTGGGTTCTTAACCATATTTATGGCGAAGATTTCTGAGCGAATAAAGCAGGTGAAAGAAACTATCAGCTCTACCTGCGCCCGCGTCGGAAGAGATACCCGCGAGGTAAAACTTGTAATCGTGACCAAATCTGCCACCATCGAAGGCATAAAAGAAGTTGTTCGTCTTGGCTTCTTAGACCTCGGCGAAAACCGTGTTCAGCAGTTAAAGAAGGTTTCCACGTACGTAACAGAATTTTTGAGCACAGCTGAGGGCAATTCCGCTCTGGCCAGAAAAGTCAACTGGCATATGATAGGCCATTTACAGCGCAATAAGGTCCGCCAGGTCTTACCCATAGCTTCTCTGATACATTCGGTTGACACGCTTCGACTGGCCGAAGAAATAAACGCTTTGGCACCAAAGTTTGGCCTGTGCCCAAGAATACTTCTGCAGGTCAACACGTCCGACGAACCACAGAAATACGGCGTCCGCGTCGGAGCAGCAACACATCTGGCCGAGCAGATTGAAACCCTGCCGAATTTGAAGCTGGTTGGCTTGATGACGATGGCGCCCCTGACGCACAATAAAGACCTCATTCGAGCCTGTTTTGTTCGTGCACGGGAGTTGTTCATCGAAATGCGCGGTGAGAGGATAGTCGGCCCGGAGTTTACTGAGCTAAGCATGGGTATGAGTTCGGACTATGAAGTCGCCATCAAAGAAGGCGCAACCATCCTTCGCATCGGCTCGGCAATCTTCGCCCGCTGAGAGCACCCGGTCGGATAAGACCCCGGAGTACATAAACTGCAGTTGCGTCTGAACATCAACTATCCTGCAACCAGCGGGAAAAAAACAAAAAAAACACAAAGTACCACCCTTCACGAGCCGAAATTAATTTGTGGATTCCCATCTTGTGGCACTGCAAAATGAGGCCAGGTGGCTATCTTAAATTGAATAATTGGTCAAAGTCCTATAACGCAACAGGGTTTCGTTTACTATTGTATTGCGGTATCCAATACCTCAGAGGTGATTCAAATGGAAAAAGAAAAGCTGCTAAGTACTATTGAACTGACAAAAAAGTTCACAGATGTTCTGTACCTGACAAACAAAGGAGAGATGCCGTTTGAGATAAAGCGGCTTTTGAAACAGAGGAAGCTTTCTTACTCAATTCGGCCGATAGACGAATTCTCGCAGATACGGGACCGGCTCGACCTTATAGGAACTGTCATTATCGACACCGAGGGTATGGATGTCTCACAACAGGGATACCTCTCGCGAATAATCGAATCGCTTGAGATGAATAATATCGGTGTGATACTGCTCAACGATAGGGTGGAACTGCCTGTAAAAAGCTTTTCTTTATCGCCGTCAAAGACCAGTTTCTCTATATCTGACACAACAGAGGGAGTTTCCGCAGACGAGCTGTGGGTCAGAATCAGCGTAAACCTCGCGTACCGTAAAAAGAGTAGCGGCATGGCCGTAAAACCCGCTATACCACCAAAGCAGATTCAACGAATCTATAGGAATAAGCTGGCTGAGCAGCTGAGTATGACCGGAGCTTTGGTTGACAACCTGTCTGAGCAAATGCGGCTGGCCGGTCTTGTCCAGCAGGATTTCTTACCTACTCAACTGCCCAACAGCGATGAGGTGCGATGGGTCGCAACTTTTATGCCTGCCGAGTGGGTCTCAGGCGACATTTACGATATCGTGCGCATCGACGAGCAGCACGTAGGCTTCTATGTCGCTGATGTGGTAGGGCACGGCATCCCTGCCGCGCTTTTGACAATCTTTCTAAAACAGGCTCTGGTTATGCGGGAGACCATCGATAACAATTACCATATATTCTCACCAGCCGAGGTTATGAAAAATCTCAATGTGAGGATGGCTGCTCAGAAACTATCAGGATACCAGTTTGCAACATGTTGCTATTGCCTTTTGAATGTAAAAACACTGCAGATGACCTATGCCCGCGCTGGACATCCATATCCAATTCTCATCAAACCCAATCAGCGGCCGCAGCAGATGGAAATAAGGGGCTCCCTGCTTGGAATTTTTACACAGGCTGAATATGTACAGGAGACCATTCAGCTTCAACCCGGTGATAAGGTTCTGCTCTACTCCGACGGAGCCGAGCCTTTTATTGGCAGTTTCGACGACACAATCGGTTTTAACTTCAGCGACAATTTTTGCAAACTTAAGGATTTGCACATCGTTGAGATGATAGATAAGTTCAACACCCTTGCCCAAAACCAGGAAATCGACCCTTCTGAAGTTGATGATATTACTGCTCTTGCTTTCGAAGTACTCTGAGTTATCCCTGACTGCCGCAGCGCATTACGCACGCCAATTTCGCTGATTATGGAACCGCCCTTGGCGCCCCAAGAGCGTATTTACACTGACTGACTGGCTTAAAATTCCGCTTTTTGCATTTAAACGGATAATTTCTTCACGCCTTAGATTGATATAGAAATTGTTTGCAAAAAAGACCCTTGTAGCTATACTTGTTGCGTTTAATCAACAACTTGGGTCCCTCACTTTGCAGGGCCCCTTTTATTTGAGCAAGGAGCCGGAAATGGCGCAGAAAAACGACGATTTGCAGAAAATAAAAGAACTCATCGAAATAATGAAAGATAACGACTTGGTCGAGGTTGAGATAAAGCATGATGATAACAAGATCTTTTTGAAGCGCTCCCAGCCTCAGCCCCCGGCTGTTACTGCGGCGCCGCTAATGGCTTCAAACGTTCACACCACACCTCTCGCCTCCAATCAAATGCAAACCGCAGCCGCCGAAGCTCCTCCGTCTGCGGCACAGCAGCAAGAGGAATTGGTCGAGATAAAAGCTGCTCTCGTCGGCACTTTATATTCGGCACCAAGTCCCGATTCAGAGCCTTATGTTGAAGTCGGCTCACGCGTGGCCCCCCAAACGGTTGTTTGTATTATCGAGGCAATGAAAGTAATGAACGAGATAAAGGCCGATGCCAGTGGAAAAATAGCCGAAATTCTCGTCACTAACGGCCAGGCCGTCGAATACGGCCAGGTACTTTTCAAAGTTAAGCCAGATTGAAACCTATCTTGTCAATTTTTCTTGCCCTGACTGCGAGATACGAAATACTAAAATATGTTTTCAAGAATACTGATAGCAAACCGGGGTGAAATAGCCCTCCGTATCATTCGGGCCTGTCATGAGATGGGCATCGAGGCCGTGGCGGTCTACTCCGAGGCTGACAAGGACAGCCCATATCTGCGCCTTGCTAATGAAGCTATTTGTATAGGCCCCCCCGACCCTGCTCAAAGCTACTTGAATATCCCGCGCATCATAAGTGCCGCGGAAATTGCGGATGTAGAGGCAATACATCCAGGTTATGGCTTCCTGGCCGAGAATATAAACTTCGCCAGGATATGCCAGGAATGCGGGATAGGCTTTATCGGTCCGCCCGTTGAGGCAATGGAGCTGCTCGGCGACAAGGTTCAGGCCCGTAAACTGGCCCGCAAAGCTAAAGTGCGGGTAGTCCCTGGTTCTGAAGGTATCGTCGAGGACGAATCGCAGGCCTTGAAGCTTGCGGCCAAGTTCGGCTATCCTGTGATGATAAAAGCCGTTGCCGGTGGTGGCGGACGTGGAATGAGAATCGTCCATAACGACATCACTTTGCGCTCCGCCTTTGAGACCGCCCGCGCAGAAGCCGAAGCCGCCTTTGGTGACCGAAGTGTCTACTTGGAAAAATTTATAGCCGAATCGCGCCACGTGGAAGTGCAGGTGTTGGCTGACAGTGCAGGAAATGCCGTGCACTTTTACGAAAGAGACTGCACAATCCAGAGAAGACATCAAAAGATGATCGAGGAATCGCCATGTCCGGTCTTGGATGAGCGCGACAGAGAGGAGCTTGCCGAAGCCGCCATCAGAATTATAAAAGAAGCCAAATACGTCAATGCCGCAACCGTCGAGTTTCTTCTGGATAGGGATAAAAAGTTTTACTTCATCGAAGTCAATACAAGAATCCAGGTCGAGCACCCGGTTACTGAAATGGTCACCGGCCACGACCTGATTAAGTGGCAGCTAAAAATCGCCGCCGGCCAGAAAATCAGAATCAGCCAGAGAAATATCAAGCATACCGGCGTGGCCATTGAGTGCCGTATCAATGCCGAAGACCCCCAAAATAATTTCGCCCCCTCACCCGGTACAATCACCAGATATATCCCGCCCGGTGGCCCCGGCGTCAGAGTTGACACACACGTTCATCAGGGCTGGACCGTCGCAACAAATTACGATTCGATGATTGGCAAACTCATCGTGCATCAAAAAACCCGCGCAGAAGCCATTGCCACAATGAAAAGGGCTCTGGGCGAGTTTGTCATCGAGCCAATCAAAACCACAATACCCCCCTGCCTCAACATCCTCTCGCACAACCTCTTCGTCAAAGGCAAAGTCGACACCAGCTTCGTCGAAAGACACTTATAAATTAGCTATCGGGGAATGGTGGGTTGTAACGAAAGTCACAAGCCATCGGCGACGGATTGTCCTTCCAGTGCTGTCATATCTTCGTAGCTCTCGCGTTTTCTTATTACCGAAGATTTGCTATCGTCGACAAGTACTTCAGCGGCCCGCCCGCGAGCATTGTAATTGCTGCTCATGCTAAAGCCGTATGCTCCGGCAGTAAAGATGCTTAGCAAATCTCCTTGCTTTACCGGCGGAAGGGCCCTGTCTTTGGCAAAAAAATCCGCACTCTCACAAATCGGCCCGACTACATCCACGACCTTGGTACCGGCCAACTGTAAATCCCTGTCCCGCCGGTGCGGAACAAACTTCTGCTCAACTTGCGCTGGCCAGATAAAATGAAACGCGTCATACAGCGGCGGACGAATCAAATCGTTCATACCGGCATCGATTATTATGAACTTCTTTGCTCCCCCCGTCTTCAGATATAAAACCCGCGTCACCAGTATTGCCGCGTTGGCTGCGATACTTGCTCCCGGTTCGAGAATGAGCTTTAGGTTCTTACCCTTTAATTGTGGCACAATGGCGCTGGCGTAATCAGCGGCCGTAGGTGATGCACCGCTAACATAGTCCGCTCCGTATCCACCGCCAATATTCACTGCTTCGATCGCGAAACCATCACGGCGCAACTGTTCGATTAGAGCTAATACTTTTTCTAACGCCCCAACGTAAGGTTCAACTGTGCGCCCCGCCGAGCCTAAGTGTATATGAATCGCACACAGTTGCACCGTTCCGTTATCACCGTAGTCAGAGAAAACCTTTCGTGCTCGTTCTATGTCAACGCCAAATTTGGTTTCTTTCCTGCCCGTAGTGGTATATCTGTGCGTTTTCGGGTCAACATCCGGATTTACGCGCAGAGCAGCGTTGGGCTTCTTATTTTTTTGTTTCGCGAACCTGATTAAATTTTCCAATTCAGCTTCTGACTCAATGTTGAAATAAGCTATGTCGGCATCTAATGCTTCTGTAATTTCTTTGTTCGTTTTACCGACGCCCGCATAAACTATCTTGGATGGGTCACCGCCTGCTTGCAGGACTCGATACAATTCGCCCCCGCTGACAATGTCGAAGCCGCTGCCCGCTTCAGCCATAAATCGCAGAATGTTTATATTTCCGCAGGCTTTCACCGAGTAGCAGATCGTCGTGTCGATTTCACCGTAGGCCTTACGAATCTTCTCGTGATGCTCCTTGAATGTCGCTTTACTGTAGATATAGACCGGCGTGCCGACTTCTGCGGCAATTCTCTCGACATCTACCCCTTCAGCAAACAGTTTGCCCTTTTTGTAACTAAAATAATCCATACAGTTATTCTCTTATCAGCATCGATTCCATAACCTGCTTGATTTGAGGATGCTTTTCGTAGCCAGTATAAGCAATCCTGGCGCGATTGCAAGGGCGTATTTGACCCCGCCTCACTGATGTAAGTCATTTTGTTTACTGGGCTTATCAGGCAGCCTCGGCAACCGGATTTGTGTTTCCGGCCTCGTGACTAACAGGTAGGCATTTTGGCGCCGGGCCGGTTTTAACAAGACGTGCTCGCGCACGTTAACATACGGTTGATAAACCTCTTCGCTCCCTTGGGCAGGTAAGTGAGAGACCGCTGCTTGATATATGCAAAATGGAAGGTTCTGCCCTAAAGCAGAACCTTCCATTTTCGTGTAGCTTGCCAATTTCATCAGGTGTAATTCAAACAAACTTTTGGCTAAGTTGTTATGCTACTTTTTCTTTTTCTTTTTAGCCTTTTTCTTTTTTGTTGCCTTTTTCTTTGTAGCTTTTTTCTTCTTTGCCATTATTTTATCACCTCCTTTTGGCTGACTAAAAATCCTTTGTTCAGGTTAACTTCGAAACACTCATTTACTTTTGAGAAATATGTCAAATAGATTATGCAACGTGTTTTTAACTTTTTCTATATTTTTATCGTCCAAGTGTTAAAAAATTCTTCATAAATTTTTTAACATCGATGTTTTACACAACTATTTGTATTGTTTATCATACTCTTTAATTGAACACTACAACTTGTTTTCTTGTAGTAGAGTTTTTCTGTTCGGTCCTTGATTGTAACTGGTGTTCTGACTCAAGCTGTATTGTTGTTTGTTGTGATTATGTGCGTTGATGCCGTTTATTTGCACTTATCGAGCGGTTTAACAGCTTTCTGTTGTCAAGGGAATAATCTCATCTTCATTATTGTGTGTGCTCATTAGTTGTTGCGAAGTGCATAGCAACTATGTAGAACTTAACTTGATGATGCCGAGCATTGACCGTTTAGTAAAATTTTTTGTTTGCTAACATTTTTAGTTAATTTTTCAATTTCCTTGTAATATTTTTGCAAATATCAAACAGTTTGCTTGTTAATTTCTTATGACAGAAAGAAGAATAGCTTTGTTTGGTGGTACATTTGACCCGGTTCATCTCGGCCATACAACTGTCGCCGCCGTGGCGGCGGAACATATTCGCGCAGAGAAAATCGTTTTCATCCCCGCAAGACGCTCGCCACTAAAAGATACCTTTCCTGAAGCAGGTGATGATGACCGTGTTAAAATGATAACTCTTGCAATTGCCGAAAGTGAAAAGTTTCAGCTAAGTGACTGTGAACTGAAAAAAGCCGAGCCAAGCTACACCATCGAGACCATCAGGAAATTTCAGACCGATTTCGCCAGCGAAACTTCACTCTACTGGCTCGTCGGTGCTGATACCATTGACGAGCTGCCGCGCTGGTATCAAATCGTCGAGTTAATAGACCAGTGTTATATCTGTGCGATGTACCGGGCCGGCTGCGAACCCCCGGATTTCACCAAATTTGCTCACATCTGGGGCCTTCAACGCGTCCAAAAACTACAACAAAACGTAATCCGGACGCCGCTGATTGACATCAGCAGCACCGAAATTCGACGCAGATTAACCGCTGGCCGGGATGTGACCGATATGCTTCACCCTCGCGTTGCTGACTATATCCGCACGCACGGCCTCTATCAATCCAAAGCAAAAGATTAGTCAACCGCCTCGTATATTCCTGACCGATTCTTCGAGCCAGTCATACCAGCGACCCATGCCTTCACCGGTCTTGGCCGACATCGGAAAAATTTCAATGCCCTTATTTAATTTGCGAGCATCGGCTTTTACCCGTTCAATATCAAAGTCAACCTGCGCCCCCGCCTCCAGCAGGTCAATCTTGTTTATAAGTAGGACCTTTGACTTTGCAAAAATAGCCGGATACTTTGCCGGCTTGTCATCGCCCTCCGCAACCGAAAGCACAACTATCTTGCCGCTCTCACCCAACTCGAAGGCCGATGGACATACCAAATTGCCAACGTTCTCTATAAGAATCAAATCCAGACCACTGACCGGTAAACCCTCTAATGCACTGCTTATCTGGGCCGCTGATAAATGGCACGAGCCGCCTGTCTCTATCTGAACCACCGGTGCCTCCGTCGCCCTGACTTTTTGGGCGTCTAAATCGGTCTGGATGTCACCCTCAATAACGCCGATTTTAATCTTGTCCTTCAATTCACTTATCGTCCTGACCAGAATAGTGGTCTTACCCGAGCCGGGTGACGATATCATATTCAGGCACAACTTTTTCTGCTTAGCTAAAAGTTGGCTGTTTTTCAGAGCGTATTCTTCGTTCGCACTGAGAATTTTCCTGCCAACATCTACTTTTTTACTCATCGGTCTGCTCCGTTTCGAATTCTATCTGCTCTAACAGCAAAGGCGCATCAGGCAGTAAATCGAAATCTTCATTATCGCACGTCGGGCATTTTAGACAACTTAGCTTAAGCTCAAAACACTCGTTGCAGTTCTTGCACTGCCCCTGCATCAGCTTGTGCTCTATCTCCAGCCTTATACCTTCGCAGCTCGTACCTTTTGCAATAGCGTCAAAAGCAAAACAGAGAACTTCGTCATTGACAGCGTTAAGCATCCCGCAGCTAATCCTGGCACTGAGAGGCTTCGCGTTTTGTTTCCTTGCTTCCTCTGAAATTGTCGCCAGCAGGCTTTCTGCCACCATCGTCTCGTGCATTAGCATATCCTCGGCAGTTCACGTCCATAGGGCATCTGAACAATCCTCTTGCCGCCAATCTTGGTTACCAGCTCTACTACCGGCACGTCCCCGGTATCTACAATCTCACCGATTATATTTGCCTCTTTGCCCAAAGGATGTTTTCTGCATATGTTCAGACAGTCGTCTGCCGATTCACGCGAGACAATTGCAACAAATTTGCCTTCGTTTGCAATGTTGAGTATATCAAAGCCGAGCATGTCAGCTGCCGCCTGCACCGTTGGATTGATTGGGATATCAGCCTCGCGAATTTCGACACTCAAACCGCTGCCCCTTGAGATTTCGTTAAGTGTTGCTGCTAAGCCCCCCCGGGTCGGGTCACGCATAAATTTCACGCCCTCCGTATTTCGCAGCAATTGACAAGTCAGTCCCGCCAGTCCCGCACAGTCGCTCGCCATCTGCGATTGAAATTTGATACCTTCCCGCTGTGAGATGATGGTCATCCCGTGGTCACCAATCGTGCCGTTGATAATGATTTTGTCGCCGACTGCGATTCTTTTGAAGCCCAAATCTGCGCCGTCTAATTGCGCTCCAATCCCCGCCGTATTTATGAAAATTTTGTCTGCCGCACCGGCCTCAACGGTCTTGATATCGCCCGTAACAATACCAACCCCGTTTACCCGGGCGGCTTCACTGATACTGGCTAAAATCTTCTCCAACAGTTCAAATTCAAAACCCTCTTCGATTATCAAAGACAATGACAGCGCGGCAGGCTCCGACCCTGCAACAGCCAAATCATTTATTGTCCCGCAGACGGCGAGTTTCCCAATATCTCCACCGTTAAAAAACAATGGCTTAACAACATAGCTGTCCGTTGTAAAACACACGAGCTTTGAATCAAGATTTAACTTTGCTGAATCGGCTAATTCAGCAAGAGTGTCGTTATTAAAGAGATTCTATCGCCTTTTTTTTTCATCACCGGCGACCCTCCCTGCCATACTTGAACCACGCGGCACAGGTTCCTTCCGAGCTTACCATGCACGGCCCGACGGCAGTCTCAGGTGTACAGGTCTTTTCGAACAGCTCGCATTCAAACGGCTCTATCAGCCCGCAAAGTACTTCTCCGCATCGACAGCCGCTTCTGTCTTCTGTCGGTATTTCACTGATGTCAAATCGCCGCACCGCGTCGAATCGACTGTACTTATCTTTTAGCTTCAGCGTGCTTTTTTCTATCAGCCCTAAGCCTCGCCAGTACCCATCCGCTACCTCGAAGCGCTCGGAAATAATTTTTTGTGCCGTTGTATTACCCTGCTTGGTCACCACGGCCGTATATATTGATTTTGCCTCGGCCTTGCCCTCGGCAAGCTGTCGACAGCTCTCACCCAGCCCTTCGATTATTTGAAGTGGCTCAAAACCCGCCACCACACAAGGCCGGCCGAAGTCGTCAACTATCTCGCCAAAAGCACCAAACCCGATTATCGCACTGACATGCCCGGGACATAGAAACGCATCTATATTATGGTTTTTCTCAGACAGCAGTGCTCGCATCGCAGGAACTACAACTTTATGCCCGCTCAAAACGCAGAAATTGTCAATCCCCTCTGTTGCCGCTTCTTTAACCGCCACTGCCGTAGCCGGCGCTGTAGTTTCAAAACCGACCGCAACAAACACAACCGTCTTATCGGGATTGGCTCTCGCTAATTCAAGGGCGTCTTCGCTGCTTAGAACAATCTTGATATTGGCACTTGGCTGTTTGCTCTCGAGCGAACCGCCTGTCCCGGGAACACGAATCATATCACCGTAGGTGGCAATCAGACAATCATCGCGGTCTGCCAGTTGCAGCACACTGTCGATATAGCTCTGGTCCGTAACACAGACTGGGCAGCCCGGACCGGACAGAAGTTTTAATCTCTTCGGTAGAGTCGGCCTTATACCGTTGCGGAAGATGGAAACCGTATGAGTCCCGCAGACCTCCATTATATTGATTTGCCGACCCAACTTCTCACAGGCCGAATCCATCAGACACTGGGCTTTATAAATTTGCTCAAGCATAAATTTCAAAACCTATCCCGAAACCTTGTTCGGTGTATCTCTAAAATCGTTGATTTCTGCAATGAGTTGCCACGTCTTTTTCGCTTCCTCCTCGTCAACAAGAGAAATCGCAAAACCCGCATGTATCAATACCAGGTCCCCCAACTTTGCCTCTGGAATGAGCGTTGTCTTGGCTTTCCATCGGTTGCCCATCGCGTCAACCACCGCTCTGTCTCCTTCCAGCTCAACTATTCTCGCCGGTATCGCCAAACACATAATGCATCTCTTGCTTAATTCACGACTTCCGATTCACAATATCGGCGGCAATCGCTGCCTGGCCTAATGATATTCCCCCGTCATTAGACGGGACATCTCGATTAAATAATACGTCAAAACCGTCTTTCCGCAAGAGCGAAACCAAACGATTTGTCAAATACCGGTTGCAGAAGACCCCGCCGCTTAGCGCAACCGTGTTTAACTTTTTGCTTTCCCTCGCTGTTTTAGCCGTCTCTAATAAGGTCGCGGCAAGACAGTTGTGGAACTTTGCAGAGACGACTCCACCCGCAACTCCCTCTCGGACATCCGCAATTATCTGCTTTATCATCCTGCACAAATCAATCTGCAATCGTTCACCATTGATAAGGTCGAAATCATACTGTTCTTCGACCCCGCTTGCTGCAATTGCCTCAAGGGCCATCGGCAGTTGCGCTTCAAAGTGATTGTAGCTGCCTAACCCGACCATAGCTGCAACCGCATCAAAAACTCTCCCCAGACTTGAAGTCTCTACAGTGTTGACCTGTTTATCAAGCTGCTGGAATATAATCTCTTGTTTACGTGTATCCGGCTCGATTCGCTCGAGCAGCCACCGAAATTCAGCTAAATCAAAGTTGTCCCCGTAGGTTTTCTTCAGCAGTCCAAGCACCGGCCTTATAGCCTCCTTGCTCGCTTTGTCCGCGCCGGCCAAAAGATAATACGCCAAGTGCCCGAACCGCTCAAAGCCATCTAACGATGCAATCATGCACTCGCATCCCCAAATCGCCCCGTCAGTTCCGTAGCCGGTCCCGTCGCACTCAAGACCAATAACCGGCCCCTTAAGGCCGTACTCAGCCAAAACAGATGCCAGATGTGCCCAGTGGTGCTGGACCTGTATCACACGCACCTCCGGCAGCGAAAGGGCGTACTGTGTCGACAGATATCCCGGATGAAGGTCACAAACCACAACCTTCGGCTCCACCTCAAAGAGTTTAGCCAAATGTTTGACTGAATCGATGTAGTGATGATATACATCAGCGTCTTCCAGCTCCCCTGTGTGTTCGCTGCAGATAAGCTGATTTTGTTTCACAAAACAGAAAGTGTTCTTCATATCGGCACCCGCCGCAAATATGTTATGCTTGCACTGCTCTTCGACAAAAATCGGTGCTGGCATATATCCCCTTGCACGCCGCAACAATACCGGCTCATCAGCGATAAAATGCACAATCGAGTCATCAACCTGTCGGTAAATCTCCCTGTTGTGCATCAAAAACGCATCGGCTATGCCGCCCAGTTTCTTCAGCGCTCGCTCGTTTTTGCAAATAAGTGACTCGTCCGAAATATTGCCGCTGGTCATCACAAGAACTTCTATCTTTTGTTTGAACAACAGATAATGTAATGGCGCATAACAGAGCATAAAACCGAATGTATCAACTCCCTTAGCAACTGATTGTGCTATCAGTGAGTTTCTCTTTTTTGGCAGCAAAACGATGGGACTCTGAGGACTCTCCAATAATCCCTCAGCCAATCTGCTCACGACGGCATGTTTCCTTATCTTCTCGATCGAATCAGCCATCATTGCAAACGGCTTGTGGTCTCTCCTCTTGCGTTCCCG
>SMTZ1_10022037_pt1 | contig 12443 bp, 11 predicted proteins | sample DeeMarSWOR136_30_FD_25667 | JGI IMG/M metagenome (IMG submission 25667) | reverse complement strand
CTATCTTTTTGACATCCAGCGAACCATCAAATGGAATATGCTGGAGAGAAGGGGACCCACCCTCGGAGAATTCGCCCGGGTGGATAATCCTCCGATCGGTTCGACGATTTATTATTATCTCAAGCAGCCGGCAAAGTCGGTGAAGGTTGTGATCAATGACCTTGAAGGCAATGAGATTCAGGATTTTAACGGAATGACCGGAAAAGGCATCCAGAGGGTTTTCTGGAACCTCAGAAAAAGGGCAGAACAACAAGAGGGCCAGCAGCGGTTTCGGATGCGATTTGCGCCCGCTGTTGATCCTGGTGAGTTCACCGTGACTCTGGTCGTGGATGGAAAGGAAGTGGTCACCAAGAAACTCCAGGTGGTTCAGGATCCAATGCTGTGCGGGATAAGATAAATCCAAAGGGAGCAAGATAGGCTTAAATTGGGGTCAGGGCTCGACATTAGACATCTGGCCGCTGAGTGGATTAAAAAAAGAATGTGATAGGAATGATAGTTGATGAAAAAATGTCTAATGTCGAGCCCTGACCCCTGGATTTAAAATGGGATTTGAAGATATCATCGGACATGAGCGGGTGAAGAAAATCCTGAAGAAGTCTCTGCAGAAAAAGAAGATCCCCAACTCGATGTTGTTCTGCGGGCCTGAAGGAGTAGGGAAAAGAGGAATGGCCTTTGCCTTGGCCAAAGCCATCAACTGCGAGCAAAAAAAAGATGACGCCTGTGAAACCTGCTCATTGTGCAAGGCGATCGATGCCGGGAATCACCCCGATGTTATGGAGATACAACCTGATGGTGAGGTGATAAAGATCGAGCAGATGCGGACTTTAAGGCAGATCGCTTACCTGAAGCCGATGGTCGGGAAGAAAAGGATCTTTATCGTGGATGAGGCGGAAAAAATGACAGAGGAAGCGGCGAATTCTCTTCTCACCGCCTCTTTTTTCTTATATCATACTCGTGACTCAAAATCCCTACCTCATCACTTCAACCATAAAATCCCGTTGCCAGATATTGAATTTTCCGCCGGTATCGAGGCAGGACATTGAAAAAATTCTAATCGAGAGAGGCTGTGAAGAAGAAAAAGCCAGGGTCATTTCTTTGTTCGTTCAGGGAAATTTGAATAAGGCTCTGAATTTGGACTGGGATGAGGTCCAAGCCAAAAGAGAACAAGCCTGGGAGCTTTTCTATTCACTGATCACCAAAGAAAACCTGCCATTCTATTTAAGGAATTATGCCTTTTCTTACCGAGCCCTGATCAAGGAGGATTGGGAGCAGGTATTGGAGCTTGTGTCCTCCTTCTGCCGGGATTCGATTCTGGTTAAGGAAAAAAGCAGGGGCAGTCTGTTGATGAATCCTGACTATGAAGAAAAAATCAATAAAGCTGAAAAAATGGTGAGCTTGGATTGGCTGATGAGCTGTCTGCAAAAGATTGACCACGCTGTTTATGGCTTGCGTAAAAATCTCAACGTCAACCTGCTCATCAGTGCATTTTTTGCTCACTTTAAGGAATGGGACTATGTCTGAGATCGTGTGTGTTCTTTCCGACCTGACAGGAAAGGTTTCTAGGGCCAAAAAAGGAGATGAGGATTTAAAGATCGGAGATTACTGCATCATCGAGTCCGATTTGGGAGGGGACCTGGCTGTTGTCGTAGACGATTCGAGCGTTATCTGCAGCCATCAGAAATCTGCTCAAGAGGCTGTTAAAGTGATTCGCCTAGCCACCGAGGATGACAAGAAAAAATTCAAGTGGCTGAGGAAGAAGGAGAAAAAAGCCTTCGATTTTTGTCTGAATAGGATCAAAGCTCGAAACCTCCCCATGAAGCTGGTCTTGGTGAGGTATTTTTTCAACGAGAAAAAGGGAATTTTCTATTACACGGCTGACGGGCGGATCGATTTCAGGCAGCTTGTCAAAGATTTAGCCAAGGAATTCAAGATGCGGATCGAAATGCGCCAGGTTGGTGTCCGGGATGAAGCGAAGATGGTCGGCGGCCTGGGTGTCTGCGGGCGTCCCCTGTGCTGTTCCAGCTTTATGAAGAGTTTTGAGCCGGTGACTATCCAAAAGGCCAAGAAGCAGCAGATTGTCATCAATCCCAAGAAGATTTCCGGTTTGTGCGGACGTTTGATGTGCTGCCTGGCTTTTGAAGATGAGAGTCGCGGGCGGATGTACGCAGAGGAAGAGAAGCTCGAAGAGGATTAGAGAGAAGTTGAGTCTGATAGAGAGCTGATGGACTCGGGTTTTATTCGAAGTGGTTGATCTTGAATTGAACTTTGCTGGACATGGAGATCAGAGTTCCTTCAGGCGAGAAAGCCTTGACCTGCCACGAATATTTTTCTCCTGATGTCATGATCTTCTTGATATTATCAGGAAGGTTGATGGATGTCTCTGTTGTTGTTGCCTCCCAAAGCTTGTTGCCGTTATCGAAGATATAGATCTTGTATTCGACATCTTTCCCCAGTGCTTTCCACTCGAAATGGGAGGGAACCGTCTGCGCCTCGACGACAGGAGAGATGAGGGTTATCGATCCTCCCCTGAGTGCAACCGCATCCTCATTGATGAAAAACTGAGTTGCGGTGGGCTTTAGCAGGGGGAGGACGGCGAAGACAATGATAAGGACAAAGGCAGCCGAAGCAGCAGCTGCGGCCCACTGCCTGGGGGTGAGAAAAGAAGTGACTTTTTCCCGCCAGGTCTCTCCCTTCGCTGCCACAGAAACGTATTCATCCTTAAAGATTTCATCCCCTTTGCTTTTGATGATGGAAATGAGCTCGTCTCTTTCCACCAGTTTTTCAAAACAAGAGGAACAGTTGAAATAATGTTCCTCGAATTTATTCTTCTCGTCTTCGGAGAGTCTTTTTAGTAAGTAATCGTCAATCATGGCGTTGAATTTACAGTTCCTCATGGCTTTTTCCTCTCAAATTAACTTCATACATTTAGTCGAAGCTAATCCAAAAAAATGGAAAAAAATCATCTTTTTATCAATTTTTTTTTGAATTTGAAAATGACTAATTTTGGCCGAAATAAATCCAAAAAAATGGATACAAGTCATCTTTTTAAATATTTCTTTAGAAGTTTTTGAGAATAATTCACCCGTTCGCTCACTCTGCGCGGTGAGATGCCCAATTTTTCGGCGACCTCTTCTCTGGTGAAATCTTTGTAATAATAAAGGTAAAGAACCTCTCTGTATTTGGGTTTTAATTTTTTTATCGCGGTTGTGATCGTCTCGGCTCTTTCTTTGCTTTCAATCTGCTCTTGGGGGTCAGGATAGGCAGAGGGTTCCGGAACGTGCTTCAAGACCTTGCTCTTTTGCCGGATGTAGTCAACGATCCTGCGGCTGGTGATAGTATAGATGAATGTTCCGATCGAAGATTCTCCTCGAAACTCCTTTTTCTTGAGTTTCTCGATGACGTTGGTGATGATTTCATTGGCCACGTCTTCACAGTCTGGATTCCTGGCTCCTAGAGATTTCCTTACCCGAAAACCCACTATCGGCCTGTATTTGACAAAGATGTCTTCCAACAGCATTTTCTCTTTCTTATTTCCCATAGTTGCAATCATTATATAGACTTATGTGGAAGTTGGCAAGTTTGGATTTTTCAATTTTTGTGAATATGCGGCGACTAACTTCAGTGCCAAAAGAAACGAGGCCATGTTGTGGAAGGATTGAAGGTCAACGAGGGATTGATAAAAGAGACGATAGGCTCTTATGAGACGCCTTTGTCCTCTACTGTCAGCAGATACAATTCATTTTCGACCCCAGAAACGACCGAACTTTCTCTGAATTTTCCCGGAAATCCCGACGATTCCAGCGGTTTTAACAGAGAAGCCCCGATCCAGGAGCGAACAGAGGCTCCCTTCTTATCCGATTTTGATATGAGGGAGGAACCTGAGGTTGTTTCGTTTTGGGAAAGAGGTTTCTGGGAAACCAGGAAAATGTCGCTGGCCAGAAAGGTGCTCGTCGGTTTGGACCGGCGCCATAAAAGTGTATTCAAAGACCATAACTCAGGCTCTGAAGAGGAGGATGCAGAAAAGGAGGCATTCTTCAACTCGAATCTGCTCTATTTAATCGCTATTACTGACGGCAACGAGGATACGCTGGGGCATTCCCAGCTTGTTTCCAGATACGCGATTCTCTTTGCCAAAGAACTCGGGATCGAGGACCGGAATTTCTTGATTGACCTTGAGAGAGGGGCTTTGCTCCATGATATCGGAAAGATAGGAATACCTGAATTCGTCCTGAGAAAAGACGGTCCGTTGACCAGAAGGGAAAAAGAGGTGGTGAAAGATCATCCTTACCTTGGGTATGAGATGATTGAAGAATTCGATTTTTTAAAGAAGGCCGCCCAGGTGGTCTTGTTCCATCATGAGCATTATGATGGATCGGGCTATCCTTTTGGGTTGAAGGGATTGGATATTCCCCTCGGAGCAAGGATCTTTGCTCTGGCAGATACCTTGGATGCGATAACATCGGATAGGCCTTATAAAGCGGGCAGAAGCTTTGAACTGGCTTTGGCAGAGATAGAGAAATGCCAAGGGAGCCAGTTCGATCCTTACCTGACTGGGGCCTTCCTTTCGATCCCCATAGAAAGATGGCAGGACATCAAACGTAAATCCAGCATCTCCCTTCCACTTTCCGCAGTCCATTGATATATTTTCTTTTTTGAAATCCCCTCTTTTAGTTTCGTTTTTTTAGCCCAGGTTTTAAGCTTTAATTTTTCACCTGTCGAAACGCATAAATAAAATAAAGGCAAAGGGGACAATCCCTCTATTCATTTACAAAAGGATTGAAAGGGACAATCCCCGGAAAGCGGCTTGTCTTTTTTATGGAGTTTTCTTGGTCTCTCTGTCAAAGAGTTCAGCCGAATGGAATATGTTGAAAGCTCGACTTTCCTTTTTCAGGTTGGACCTGAGCTGAAAGAGGCAGCCGGGACAATCTGTGGCGACGATTCCTGCTCCGCTTTTCATTATGCTTTTCCTTTTTTTCTCCCACATTCGGGCTGATATCTCCGGATTCTTGAGGGAGAATACGCCGCAGAAACCGCAGCAGGTGAAGGGCTCCTCTTCCTCTTTAAAATCGTACGAAAGAGATCTGAGCATTTTTTTGGGTTCATCTTTCAGCTTCAAGGAATTCAGATAATGACAGGGGTAATGGTAGTATACCGCTCCCTTGTGTATCCCCTTCTTTTTTTTAGGCAGTAAGCCCTTTTTAACCATGAATTCAGTATAGTCAAAGATCTTATCCGCCCAGCGAGAAAAAGTGGGATCGATTTCCGGGTAGAGTTTTTTCAGGATAGAATTACCTGTCGGGCATACGGTGAGGATGTAATCCGGGTTGAGTTTTTTGAATGATTCGATATTTTTCAAGGCCAGTTTCTGGACATCCTTCTCGTTTCCCAGATGAAGACCGGGAGCCCCGCAACAGGCTTGCTCAGGAGGCGATACCACCTGAAAGCCTAAGCGGGAAAGGCTTTTGATAACGCTTTCTCGAATCTCAGGGAAGAAAAATTTCACCAGGCATCCCTGGAAAAGGTAGACTTTCCCCCCTTTTTCTTTATCTTGGCTTAAAGTTTTAACGGGTTTGATCACAGGGAAAGACTTGCCTTTTCCCCAAACAAAAGGGAGGTTTATCAAATACCCGTTCTTCTGGAAGGGCTTCTGTAGAATGGAAAGGACTTTTGCCGATTTTTCAGCGAAAGACTTTTCCCTGAAGAAGAAGGACAGTGCTTTTTCCCAGAGCTGAGGTATTCTTTTTGTCTTTAGTTTTTGGATAAGCTCGCCCGTGGGAATCCCCACCGGGCAGAACTCCTCGCACTTTTTGCAGTCCGCACAGAAATCAAGCAACGAAGACGCCTCTTTATTTGACCGTGTTATCGAGGTCAACAGAACTCCTATTCCTCCCGGATAAACGGGTCCTCCGTAGACGTGGCCTCCCAGAGACTGAAAGACAGGGCAGATGAGCATGCAGCCTCCGCATTTGAGGCAGTAGAGTATTTTATCCAGTTCCTTGTCCTTGCTGATCTTGAGTCTTCCGTTGTCGAGGATGATGATATGGAGTTCTTGCGGGCCGTGAACGCCAGTGACGAGTTCTTTTTCGACGTCGGTTGTGCGGCTCGGCCCGGTGATGAATGACACGTAGGAAGTCCATTTCATTCCCGATGAGGCAGGGATAAGAGCTTTAGCAAGGGTGATGGCCTGTTCCAGGGTTTCCACAAACTTTTCAGTCGTCACCAGGGCGATATGAACAGGAGGGAGCGAAGTGGCGAGTCTGGCATTTCCTTCGTTGCTGATGATAACCAGAGTTCCTGATTCAGCCACAGCCAGGTTGGCTCCGGAAATTCCGATATCCGCTTCAATGAAGTATTTCCGCATTTCTTCCCTGGCAACCTTGACGATTTCTCTGGGATCGGGAGGGATATTTTTTCCGAGATGGCGGCTGAGGAGTTCGGCGATCTCTTCTTTGGTCTTATGAAGAGCGGGAGCGGTAATGTGGGATGGTTTTTCTTGAGCGAGTTGGATGATCCACTCCCCCAGGTCAGTTTCGACGATCTTGTACCCCTTTTTCTCTAAAAAGCTGTTAAGCTGGATTTCCTCACTGACCATGGATTTGGATTTGACGATGAGCTTGGCCTTCTTCAGACGGGCGATTTTCTCGATGGTTGAAAGAGCCTCCTCGGGCGTCGCAGCATGGTAAACGTCTGCTCCGGCTTTTTCTGCTTCCTCGCTGAATTTCTGGATGAGTTGGGGAAGCTGCTTCACGCATTCTTCCCGGATTCGCTTGGCTTTTTCTTTGAGCTCTTCCCAGGGGATTTCGTCTTTGATGCGGTTGTACTTTTTAAAATGGCGTGATGAGGCTTTTTCCAGAGCCTTTTGGAGGTTGGAGTTGTTGAGGACTTTCTTGACTTTCTTCTTTTGTTTTCCGGGGGGAAACACTCAACGATGCCTTCTTGCTCCATCTGGTCGATGATCCGGGCAGCCCGGGCGTAGCCCAATTTGAGTTTTCTCTGGAGATAGGATGCGGATGCCTGTCCGGTGAGAAGGATGAGCTCCAGAGCCTTGTTGTAAAGCTCATCCTTTTCCCCGATCTCTTCCCATTCGTGACCGGTTCTGCTCTTCAAGGTTTTAATGATCTTATCGTCGAATTCAGGACTTCCCTGTTCTTTCACAAATTTAACCAGCCTGGTGATCTCGGGGATAGATATATGAGAGCCGTGGAGTCTGATGAGACGGGGATAATTGGGAGGCATGAACAGCATATCTCCCAGGCCGAGCAGTTTTTCTGCGCCTGAGGCATCGATGATGATTCTGGAGTCCACTTTGGTCGGCACACGGAAGGCAATGCGGCTGGAGAAATTATTTTTGATCGTCCCTGTGATGACACGATGGAGGGCCGCTGGGTGGCCATGACCAGGTGGATTCCGACGGCGCGGGCCAGTTGAGCCAGGCGGGCGATGCAGTATTCCACATCCTGGGCCCCGATCATCATCAACTCAGCCAGTTCGTCGATGATGATGACAAGATAGGGAAGGATCTGGAGTTTTTCTCCTTCTTCTTCTGCCAGCTTGCCTTTTTTTTCCTTTTGCATGCGCCTGACTTGGTGGTTATACTGTTCGATGTTTCTCACTCTCAGAAGCCCAAGCTTTTGATAGCGTTCCTCCATCATTTTTACTGTGTCCATCAGTATCGCCCCGGCTTTCTTGGGGTCTTTCACCACAGGACAGAGCAGATGGGGGATTCCGTCCCAGAGGGTAAATTCCAGTCTTTTAGGATCGATGAGGATGAGTTTCACATCTTCGGGCTTTGCCTTATAAAGGATTCCGGCAATGAGCGAGTTAAGAGCCACGCTCTTGCCTGTTCCAGTTGCCCCGGCGATGAGAAGATGGGGCATGACGGCCAGGTCGGTGAGGTAGATATCTCCATGGATGGTCTTCCCCAGACCAAAGGTCAATTTAGAGGGAGAACCAGTGAACTGCTCGGATTCCAGGATGTCTCTGAGTTTGATGATTTCTCTTTTGTTATTCGGGATTTCTACGCCGAGAGAGGATTTTCCCGGCATTCTCTGGACCCTGGCAGATTCCGCTCCCAAGGCCATTGACAGGTCTTCTGAAAGGTTGGCTACCTGGCTTATTTTGATGCCTGGATGAGGATAGAATTCATAAGTGGTGACCACGGGACCGGGATGATACTCTCGGACTTCACCGTCCACGCGGAATTCAGCCAATTTCTCCTCTATCCGCAGCTTTTTTTCATAGAGCTCTTCCTTGTCGATTTTTTCGGCTTCTATTCCCGGGTCCAGAAGAGTGAAGGGAGGATAGTTATAATCCGTCTTCTTTTCCATTTCGGGGAAAAGAAATTTCTCCTGCATGGGGGGAGACGGAGGCTGGGTTGCTGCGGATTCAGGTTCGATTTCAGGTTTTTTCTTTTTTTCTTTTCTCCTCTTTTTCAGCAGGAATTTTTTGGGCTCTTTGCTTTCCGGTGGGGAGTATTTTTCGATGACCTTTTTCCTCATCCTCTCTCTGAACTTGGATTTCTGATAATGGATGACTTTGATCCTGACTTCCTTGAACACAAATTGAGAGAGACTGGAGAAAAAATGAAGAATGGCTGACATGGAGATTTTTGTGGCCAGAAAGAAGAAGAGGACGAGAAGAACGATGAGAATGAGGAGAGTCCCGATACGGCTGAAGAATCGGACCATGACAGACGAGATCAGGTTGCCGATCAGACCGCCCGCTTGTAGCTCTGTCCCTCTCCAGAATACTTCCCTAAGAAGAAGGGCGAAAAGAGAGCTGAAGACCAGCACCAGGAATAGGCTTCCGCCAGCTTTCAGGAGAAGGTTTCTTTCCTCAACAGAGGAAAAGCATTGGATTCCCATGTAAAAGAGAGCCGCACAGAGCAGGAAAGAGATGAACCCGAAAAGCTGGAGGAGAGCGTCTGAAAGATAGGCTCCCGCTTTTCCGATAGCGTTGTGGACCCTTTGGCCTGAAGGCTGCGCTTCAGCCCAACCGGTATTGGTCCAGGAAGGATCACTCGAGTTGTAACTGATCAGGCTGATGAAGAAAAAGACAGCTAAGAAAACCAGGATGATCCCGATTATGTCAGACGACCTGATTCCTTTTTTTCTTCGGGATCTGGCGGAGGATAGAGGCAGGACTGTTTTATTCTTTTTTTTCATCGACTGAATTATAGCACATTTATGAAGAGAAATCTGAAGAGCTCAACAAACTGGGACAGGGGGAGTTGTTCAGGGCGGAGGTTACGTTCTAGGCTGAATTTTTGATACGCTTTGTCGATAGCGGACAGGGAAATATCGAACTTTTCCAGGTTTTTTCGCAGGATTTTTCTCCGGTGTTTGAAGCAGCCCCTCAGGAAGTCCCGGAAGAGCTCTTCGTTCTTGATGGAGAAGAGAGGCCGACTTCTTTTTTGGAGAGAGACAAGGGCAGAATCCACTTTCGGGGGAGGGGAAAAGCAGCCTGGGCTCACCGTGAGATGAATCTTGATGAGGAAATGATTCTGGAAAAGGATCGATAGAGGGGCATAAGATTTAGAGCCGGGCTGACCGGACAGCCTTTCTGCTACCTCTTTCTGAAGAAGGAAGACACACTTTGAAATGAGCTCCTTTTCTTCAATCACTTTCTGCAGAAGAGGGGAAGACAGGGAATAAGGCAGGTTTCCGACCAGTTTCACGCTTCCCCGGAAATTCTCTCTTTTGACGAGTTGGTGGAAGTTTACCTTCAATACGTCCTCTTCGAGGATGGTCAGGTTTGGGAAGCATCTTTTCTCGAGGAAAGGAATGAGATGCGGGTCTTTTTCAACGGCGATGACATGCCCTGCTTTTTCGGCCAGGGGAAAAGTCAAGGCTCCTTTGCCCGCTCCGATTTCAATGATCAGGTCCTGGCTTTGAGGAGAGATGCTGCGAATAATCCTGTTGAGAACGGTTCGGCTTTTCAGAAAGTGCTGACCGAGGGCCTTTCTCTTTGTCTTTTGATTCACTTCAACTTCGTTTTCCCCTTCTCTTCTGTTTCTTTGATGACAACAGAACAGGCCATATCTCCGATGATATTGGTAGTTGTACGGCACATATCCAGGAAGCGGTCGACACCCAGGATCAGAGCGATTCCCTCGAGGGGAATCCCGATCTGCTTGAGGACCATGGCCAGAGTTATGATCCCAGCCGCTGGTCTGGGCGATGAACACAGCCGCCACTCCCTGATAGAGGGCGGTTCCGTCCATGTTGATCGTTGCTCCCAACGGGATGACGAAGCTCGAATACTCACGGGATACGCCGATATGCTCGACACATTCCAGGCTGACCGGCAAGGCGGCGTTGGAACTCGAGGTGCTGAAAGCGATGATCATGGCTTCTTTGACAGCCTTGTAAAAGCGGAGAGGGTTCACTCTTCCCAGCAAACCAACGGTCAGGCTGTTAATGGTGAAGGTGTAGAGCACCAGGCCTCCGACAACCACAAGGGAATATTTGAGAAGGGTGACCAGGATATTTACACCGTACTGGCCGATGACAGCCGCGATCAGAGCCAAAACGCCGTACGGAGCCAGCTTCATGGCGATATGAACGACTTGAATGATCACATCATTCACGCCATCGAAAAATTGGATGAGAAACTCGGCTTTTTCCTTTTTGATCAGAGTCAGGATAAGACCGAACAGAAGCCCCAGGAAAATCACTTGAAGCATGTTTCCTTCTATAAGGGCTTTCACGGGATTGGTGGGAACGATATCGACTAGGATATCCTTGAGTGACGGCTTCTCTTCCATCCTCTCGATGCCGACCTGAGCTCTGGACTCATAGCTCTTATAGAGCTCGGCCTTTACTTCTTCATTCAGGCCGGTACCGGGCTTGACGATGTTGGCCAGAACGAGACCTATGGAGATGGCGATCATGGTGGTCAGGGTGAAGTAAACGACTGTCTTAATTCCGATTCGTCCCAGCTTGCGGATGTCGCCCAGGCTGGCTGTTCCCAGCATGAGGGAGACGAGGACCAGGGGAACGACGATCATGGTGATCAAGCGGAGAAATATTGTTCCCACAGGTTCGATGATGGTGGCTTTTTCGCCGAAGACAAGCCCCACCACCACTCCGAGGATCAATCCGATGAAGATCTTGGTGTGCAGCGGGATCTTTTTCAACCTCAACACAGCCTGTATTCCTTCTTTCTCATCTGACCTTCATTCCAAATAGTAAGGTTCATGATAATAGCTCGCATGTATTAAGTCAACAAGGCTCAGCCTTGGCTATCCGCGGCTGATATCCCGATCGTCAATTTTATTTGGCAGTTTTTTTGGGGGAGGATCAGAATAAGCCCAGAAGCTTCAGGGCCATCAGGAGGATGGCCGCGACCAGGACTATCCGGATGAATCTCTCTCCTTTTTTCACAGAGATCTTGGCAGCCCACCAGCCCCCGAGCCCCATGCCTAGTGCCAGGATCAGCCCATACTTCCATTCCACTTTTCCGGAAAAGACAAAGATAAAGAAGGCCGGGATGGTGTAGACAAATATGATAAAGACCTTGTGCATGTTGACGCGGATGAGGTCAAGCTTCATCAGGTGAAAGAGCGAGGCCATGAACAGGAAGCCTACTCCAACCTGCATAAAACCTCCGTAAAATCCGATACCGAGCATGACTGGATAGATCCACCAGCTCTGTTTTCCTTGCCTCTCTAAGGTTCTATTCTTGCTCGTCTTCCTCAATAGCATAGAGGCGGTCACAGCGATGAGTACATAGGCAAGGATCTTTTGGAATAGCTCATTGCTTATCCTGGTGGCGATGACAGCCCCGGCAATAGCTCCTGGCAGGGCGAAGGCGGTCAGTTTAAGGCTCAGTTTGAAATCATGGTATTTTTCCTGACGGAAGGAGACGACGGCAGAGAGAGTCTGGGCGATTATCCCCAGCCGGTTGGTGCCGTTGGCCAGGGTGGGTTCGAGGCCGAGAAAGATGAGGATGGGAAGGGTGATCGTGGAGCCGCCTCCGGCCATGACGTTGAGGACTCCGGCTATTGAGCCGACCCCAAACAACAGAAGGAGCTTGAGGAATTCATCCATGATTTACCTGCTCAAGAATAACATGAGTCAGGATATTTTACCATCCAGAGATGAGGATGCAATAGGTTGGGATTGTCTGTTTTCTAGAGAATGATTATGTTTTCGGTGAGATGATCTGTGTGAATGCCGGCCGTTGCAGGGATTAGAATTTAATGCTCAACCCGAACCTGTACTTGGAGTCTGTTCGAGATTCTAGGGGATAAATAGCTTCGGTGAAAAAGACCCAGAAATTCGTGCCGACAGTCGCATAAGGATACTGGAATCCTTCATTTTTGGAGAATTGATAGCCTCCTCCAGCGTACAGTTTAAAAATCAGGATTTTGACAGGAAACATGTAGACCGCTCCAGCCTGCAGCTCAAGGTCATCGATCGACTTTCTGTAATCCAGGTTTC
>SMTZ1_10012572_pt1 | contig 12444 bp, 19 predicted proteins | sample DeeMarSWOR136_30_FD_25667 | JGI IMG/M metagenome (IMG submission 25667) | reverse complement strand
TGGCGATCAGGATGCTCACACCCAGTGTGATGGCCACCCCCGACCAGGAGCCTCCAATCTGGCGGATGGCTTGGTACATGACAAAGGCAACGGCAACGATCGCAAAGCCAATGGCCACAGGCCCCAAATTCCTGATAGAAAATCCCGTGGTTCGCTCCCACCAGATAAGGCCGACGGAGAAAGCCAGGCCGATGGTCGCCGACATGGCCGCGGCCGGTCGTTGCGCGCCGAAACGCTTGCTGAGAACTGCATAGCAAGCAGACGTAAAGAAAGTGAAGGCTAAGATGAAATCCGCCAGTGCGGTCTCGAACAGGCGGTACAGATCCAGGTTGTTCAATATTGTTGTGAGCCTCATACGAGGCCTTATAGATGTACTCCTATATATATCTTTTGTTTTTCGGGCAAACCCAGCCGGTTGTAAGCTGGGCTTGCCCTATAGAGGCAGCCGGCGGAGGAAAAAAGATGAAGACATTATCGAAGAGTACCTTGCAACTGGAGGAATACCGGTGCCGAAGATGCAACAGGTCTTTCTACATAGAATCGGGGGATCGCGGTTCACTGGAATTCGACTTCGGCTGCCCGTATGGATGCGATGACGACGGCAGGTATATTCGGAGCATCAGCACCGAAGCAAAGCATGTCAGGTAGAGGTGATTAAGATGGCGCATTATGGTAATGGAAAATGAATGAGCAGATAAAGCGGCAGATCGTCTTTGCGCTCGATGACGACAACGAGGTGATGACCGCCGCGCTGGATGAACACAGCGACCTGGACGAGGAGAACAAGCGGCTCAACAGACTGCTTACCAAGAGACACGAGGCGATTCTTGCCAAGATCGAGAAAGGGCAATCCCTGACCCAAGAGGATCTGGTGCTGATCCGGAACGCTAACGAGATTCACGTGAACGATGCGCTGAATCTCAATGGGCGGCACAGACAGGCCATGGCCCTGAGCGAGTGGCTCGACAACATGATTGAGCTGAGCAAAGAACAGGCCATGAAAATCTTGGAAGAACATCTGGACAAGGACGCTCATACACCTGCGAAGGTCTACAGGGCCCTGCACATGTTGTGGGAGGAGGCAACACCAAATGATGTTGTTACGGAGCCCGCGTTTGACCAGGCGGGCAAATGCCTCAAGTGCGGCAGCAAGGTGTCGTTTGCCGATGTGACCGATACCGTCGTGTTTGTCGGGGACGAGATCGTCAAGCGGTATGATGGGGATATCACGAACAGGAACTGTGTTCATTGCACATATCCGCATCAATATCCGGAGTATGAAAACTACGATGCAGAGCAGTAAGTCTCCTTGTGATGTTGAACGAAACTGCTCAAACCGACAAGTTTATATACTCGAGGTCCCATATGGGTATCGCAGGAGGTGATAACCGTGACAAGAGGAAGACCGTTCAAATGTCCGTACGCGGGGTGTGGTTCAACCGACACGATAAGCAAGGGTGTCCGCAAGACTAAGACAATGGGTGTTCGCAGACTGAGATTCTGCAGGAGCTGCAAGCGCAAGTTCACGCCCCAGAACCAGAAACCGGAAGATCAAGGTGAGCAACTGCCGATGGAAGAATGAACATTATCGCACTGGCCTTTGACATGGCGGCGGCTGTGAAGGAATTCGTGTCAAAGGCAAAGCGATTCTACTATCACGTTATGTTGTTCAGCTGCCGCTGCACCAAGTGTGATGGTTCGCTGACGATGATCGACGACGGCCGGTGCAAATGTGATGTATGCGGGGAGCAGTTCGATCCGACCGTGGCGTTTCAAAGATGCTCGCATTGCGGAGGCACACCCGTATTGCGGGTCAGGCGATATCAATGCGGATCCTGCGGCCAGCCGATCAATTCGGTGTTTTTGTTCGATGGGATCGTCTTCGATGCACGGTATTTCAAACAGAAGATGGCCGAGTCCCGGCAAAGAAAGAAGGAACTCAGGCAACGTGTGCAGGACATGCTGGCCGACTGTCGTTCCGAGCCTTTGAGCCTGGAGGCTCCGGATCTGAACTCGATCCCGGGCCTGGTCGATGCGTTGAATAGTTTGGGCAGCGGTATTGTAGTACCTGCGTTGATGGAATTGAGAAGCCGTTTTGATCTGAATCGCTATCAAGCCCACATCAGGGCCTGTCTGGAAGCGGGACCTGTTACCCTCCACCAGATGCCTGCTCTTGGTAAAGACTCGCGGCTCGATTTGATATGGCGATTCGTAGCCATAATATTTTTGGAACATGCCGGACTCGTAAACGTCCGGCAACAAGACCAGACCATATGGGTGATGAAACGTGATGACCGAAAAGGACAAGACCTTCTTGGAGGGACTCAAGAAGCTGATGGATTCAAAAGACCTGCGGGTGGAGCTCAAGCCGGGTGAGCCGAGCCGCATGATCCTGAAAGGAACCTATGGCGAAAAGATCCACGAGACCTTCCGTGTCACCAGGCAGGGAGTCAGGTGGCGGTTCCACCATTTATTCAGCCATGCCTATGTGGGGGCTTTCGAGACCATCGTATTCATCGAAAAGATCTTTGGGACAGAGCTTCGTGATCATGCGATCAGGATAAGCAAAGAACGCTATGCACTGAGACAGAAGGTCCTGCAAACCGGTTTTCAAAATGCAGCAAGTCTCAAGTAGCGCTATCATGCGCTGCAAGGGTAAAACTTCTCAAATTCGGCGTTCAAGTATTCGAAGCAGTGCTCCATACGAAGAAAAACGAAAAACTTAAATAGTCCTGCCTATTTCCTTCTTTCACGCACACACAAATGCAACTGTTTCAACCATGAAATGACTTGCAGGGGGAAGTCCCGCACATAAAAGCACCGGGGTCAGTCCCGCGTCATTATGAAGCGATTCCCCGACGATGAAAACGGATTGGCCATAGGCCAGCCGGACTTTCACGTAGATAGTTCTCCAAACTGATTTATCAGGTTCTTTGTCGACGAGAGCCTGTTTTCTATAAACGTTTGTAAAAACATAAAGAACCATTAGATGGCACGCTCATTTAGTCTAAGAGCGTGCCATCGCTTTCTAATGAAATGGAGGTATTCAAAATGAAGAATGTCATACACGCGAAAGTCAGTAAAAGATTATTGTCAAAAGCCGATAGACTATTTACGGGCACACTGGACGGCCGGATCATTGAGATTCTGCAAAACGCCCGGCGTGCCGGCGCCACGGAAGTAACGATCACTAACAAAAATGGCCTTGTGACTGTCCGTGACAACGGTAAAGGGGTCACGGATTTTACCAAGCTCTTGGATCTGGGCGATTCGGATTGGGATCAGGCAATGGAAGAGGCCGAAGACCCAGCGGGCGTCGGTGTCTTCTGCCTAGCCCCGCGAAAACTCACCCTCTGTTCCAAGGGGCAAAGGCTCGTTGTTGGAGCTAACTCAGGAGGATGACTCCTCTAATGGTACGACGCTGACCTTTGCCGATGAGCCGTGGGAACTCTCGAAAGTCCAGAAACACGCTGTCTTCAGCGGAATGAAGGTAGTGGTCGATGGCAAATCTTGCCCACAGCTGCCGTTCACGTCCAGCAGAGCTTCACCGCATCCCGAGCTGGGCTGCAGGATCGAGGTCCGCGATAGAGATCGTCTGACTGAGTGGTACAATAAGTGGAGAGACAGCTACTACCGTGACACGGTCCTGGTCAATTTCCACGGTCAGATCGTCAACTTTGCATTCAGCCCTGTTAGTGAGAATCTCGTGTTCTTAGTCGATATGACGGGCGAACCCACAGGCATCAGGATGATGCTGCCGGCACGAACACAGCTTATCGAGAACAAAGCCTTTGAAGCACTCAAGGCGGCCATGGAAATCGAGGCCTATCGGTACATCCAGAAAAGAGGTTCGCACGAGCTGCCCTTTGCCGAGTACAAACGGGCTGCAGAGCTCGGTATCACGCTGCCTGAATCTGAGCCGGTGCTTGACGTGGGGCTTCTTGGCGGCGATACACCGGAACCCATCGAGGTGCTGATGCCAAAGGATTTTCCATTGGAAAGGTGCTATCGTTTCGCTGAGGATGGCCGTGGCTGTGAGAGCGATGAGGCCAATGCCCATCTGTTAGCCGCTGGGCGAATCTTCCAATGATCGGCAAGGTCGAGGTAACAATAGGCAAGGAGCTTGGCAAGCGGGGCATCTGGTGTGAAACGCTGGTCGCCGTCGAATCGCTGCGAATCACCGTACATACCAGTGATAAGAAGGTCTTCACATCCGACGTTTGTATGGCGGTCCTCGAAAACCCGACGAAAGAACGATGCTGGGGCTATACAAATGTCTTTGTGACGCTTGAATCTCGCAGTCAACTCAATGCCACGGACATCTGGTATCACCTCGGGGGCTGGAACGACGAGGGGGATACCTGGGATACCCAACTGTATGCCGTCGAGCAGGAAATCGAAGAATTCTGGGCCACCATCATCGGGCCGGCCGAGTACCTGCGGTCGAAGATTCGAGAGTCTCTTTACGGTATCGTCAAGGACTGGAGGACCATCATCTATGACAACGATGAGACCCTGACGATCCGATACAAGGATGGTACCAAGAAGGTGTACCCAGCTCCCAACCGCAGTTCGGCCGCGACTTAGCTTCAAATCCCATTCACCATTTCCAACTCACATCAACTAATTTCACCAGATGGCACGCTCATCCTATTCAGAGAGCGTGCCATCGCTTTTTAGAAACGGAGGTAATTAACATGGCTTGGAGACCCACACAGTATCTCATTGAGGGGGAGCTGGACAATACGGCTCCCGGCAAAGTGACCGGCTGGATGACGTTCACTGGTCTAAGGGACAAGGTGACCTTTGATCTGGAAGGCAATTTCCACAGAGACATCAGAGGCGCCAAGATTCATTTCACAGGAGATGCCTATGAAGATAATAATGACATTGACAGCGGCAGCTACTTCGAAGGTTTTGCTTTGCACCAAACTGGAAAGGTCGGTGACATCACGGCTGGTCTGCCGCCCTGCGATTACGGGCGCGAGCCCTACATTGAATGGTTCGGAGAGGAAAACGGCCGAGTGGTCATTGAGCTGGAGCCTGTCCAGATCGAGGTCATCGGTACACCGATCCCGGCTATCGAGTCCGATCCGATCTCTCGCCAGCAGCAGCGTCGCAACATGGCCGAGTTCCTCGGCGGGATTGCCCATGCGATGAATATCCCCGAAGAGCGGGCGATTTGTGTCGGCGGCACCACCGTAGTCCAGGCCGATAAGAGGGCCGCCAATAATAGGATCCGGGGCATGAAGCTGCTCACCGAGGAACTACGTAAGAAACTGCCTCCACTGTATTCGCAGGATGGCAAAGGCGGTAAGGCTGTTGCTTATCTTAAGTTCTTCACGCCCGATTCGGGATTCACATGGTGGATTACCGAGGGTTCTCCGACCAAGGATGAAAACGGGCGCGAGGTGGATTTCCAATTCTTCGGTCTTGTTGAAGGTCAGTTCAGAGAACTCGGTTACGTTAATCTGTCAGAGCTTGAAAGCGTCAACGGTCCCATGGGCTTACCGATCGAGCGGGATCTGCACTGGCAGCCGAAAACACTGGAAGAGATTGCCCCGGAGATGTTCAAAGACGACGGGGAAAGGTGCGATTAGTCAAGTATTTCAACACCCACTCAAAGATGATGGAGGTGCCCTATGGAAACATATTGTCAAAACCCATTCTGTGAGAATGAGGCGGTTAAAGAGGTGCCCGTGTCCGTGGAAAAGCCATCGGACCAAACACGATCGCTCTGTGCCGCCTGCGAAGAATCATACACCTGGGGCGTTCAACACGGCAGGATGACGTGTCAAGGTCTGAAAATCGACCCACCACCCGAGGAAAAAGGCGATGAACATTTGTTCCGTGTAGTGTACGTGATCGACGTGAATGCCGGCGAGGTCCGTGAAGCGGCGGAATACACGTACCGTATCATGACCGATCCCGAATCGTTGCCACCCGTGTTGCAGGTCATCGATTCCAAAGGCCATAACACAGAAATCGACTTGTCTGAGAACGACGCTGATCTCGATGAGCCAGAAAGATCTACCAACTACGAAGCGGCCGCTCAATATCTTGCCGATGAGGGGAACCGGATATTCACCGGGCCCATGAAAGGCGGCCTATGGAATGCCCGAGGCCTGGACGCCTGTCTCATATCCAAAAAACAAGGCGACAAGGTGGCCTACGAGTTTTTACTCAAGTTCGGGGATCAATACGCCTCGGACTTGCCCGACGATCTACAGCGCCAATGGCAGGCGATTAAAGACGAGGCAGTGAATCGACTCAAAGGCAATCCGCAGAACACCTCCGAAATCCGAAAGCAGCCGGTCACGGACTTGTTTGCCAAAACCACAGTCGGCTTCGTTGTGCAGACCTTTCGAAAGAGTTCCAGAGGCCGGTACATCTGCACCCATCAGGAGTTTATCGCCGGCGATCAGTGCGATTACGAAGATGTCCAGGGCAATCCGATTGAACCCCCGGAGTATGAGTATCAGCCGTACATCATGGTGCTCAGAACTCGAACACCCAATGAAGCTATTCAAGCGGCGATGCTGGAGAGTGCTTACGACGCCATTCAAGAAGTCTTGGAAAGCCTCGATGTCGGTGGCGAACAATCGCGTCAGTTTGCCGAGGAGATCAAGATCCTCAGAGATGTCATCAGTCATCGAAAATCTGTGGAAACTTCGAATGGCGGTAGCGGCGCCGGATAAATGGCTCGGCGAATGAACCGGACATATCAACGGGGCATCTGTTTGAGATCGCACGGACAGATGCCCTGACTTTGTTAGGAGATCAGAATATGAATGCATACCAAGTCAGAATGCGTTATGCGGGATCGGTCCTGCTCGAAGTCCAGGCGGCCAATGAGACAGAGGCTCAGGCCAAAGGGGAACGAACGGTTCGGGACATGGACGTCGAGACCTTTCTATCGGCGCTGGAACTTCAGCATTTAGGCACGGAGGTTACACGTTTGTGCTTGCAGTGCCGATGTGAACTCCAGAACCCGCAGCAGGATTTGTGTAACGCATGCCAGTGTAAGTCACTAACCGATTGAATCTTTTACAAAGAGTCAGTCATGCCAAAAGTCACTGTCAAATTATTTGTATGAAAGGAGAACATTATGTCACGCAAAAAGAAACAATGTACGTTCGTTGTCGACCGTCGCGAGCTGGCGACCCTTTTAGCCGCTCTGCGGTTCCATCAGGACGAGAACCTTCAAAATCGTAACGATATCCCCGATGAGGTGATCAAGGACATCGCAAGCGACGGTGGCTCACTGAAACCGCTGGGCTTTGACGATGTCAATGGGCTGTGCCAGAAGATCAACCTGTGCGATGAGATATCCGTTCGCCGGCTGAAAAAAGACTGGGTCGTGATTGTCACGGACAGAGGAACGGTCGTCCACGTCCGCGCCTACGGCACCAAGACGGCGGCCAAAAAAGGATTGTTCACGTATCTGCGAGAATATCATGACTATGACGGCCACAGAAACATGAGGGCCTTGAGCGAGTGGATCGAAGAGCAAGGCAATCAGCTTGGTGTCGATATCGTCCAGCAGGATATCCGGGGAGTAGCTGATTAGACGTGAAAAAGACGACACCGAACACGAGGTCAACACAACATCACTTTTTTGAAAGGGATTCACCCATGGAAAACACGATTAAACAACTGGACAAACCGACCGTCCAGTACATCAGAAAACGTCTGCAAGCCGTCATCGAGCCTCTGGCCAGGGAACTGGGTGTAGCGATAGATTTGGGCCATTGCACCTTCCAGGCAAGCCACTGTCGTTTTCAGTTGAACGTGGCTGTCAAAGATTCCGATGGCAAGGCGATGACCGAAGATGCCGAGGCTTTCAAACGCCATGCGAAACTCTTTGGCTTCGAACCGACGGACCTGGGTAAGGAATTTGTCTTTCAGGGGCAGCGCTATACGATCTGTGGTTTCAAACCGAAGAGCCGCAAGTACCCGGTCATCGCACGCTCCGACAGCGGCAAGGAGTATAAATTTGCCTGCCGGAGTGTCTTGACGGCCCTGGGCAAAGAGACCCCGGCCTGGCTGTGAGATAGTTTGCTCTGCCCATTAGCTGTCAGCAACTAACTTTATTGAAGATTTACAAAGGAGCACCATCATGACAAACACCAAGGAACAGATGAATATCGCCCGGATGGTTTATGACGCCTATCCACACGCCGATCTGCTGCCCATTGAACCGGATCGGGACTGTCGCAGCCTTCAGAGCCTTTTCACGCGAGTCACCCACGAGAACATCGGAGACGGCTTGTTCACCTTCATGGTCGTTGAGATGGTCGAAGGCGGCGAGAGCACTCTGGCCGGAGCGATTCGGGTGCTCGAACAGGCCCGGGCGGACGTGGACTCTGTGCTGCAGGCACTACGGGATGCCAAGCTAACAACATGACTATGGTGAATGTGAAAGAGGTGATGCTTACGATTGACTGAACATTTTAGTCGAATCAGATGAACGGAAATAGGCTTCTCTGCATCGTGCGGGAGGCCATTTTTATGCGCACATTTCAAATTTTGAAAGGAACCCATTATGAACGCATACAGACACGGCGAGATGATACTCATCCCGGTGCCGGAGCACCTGGAAGGACAGTGGCATGAATTGTTCAAGCAAGCGGGCCGGACAATGGACGATCCGCGCATCATCGCGGAAGGTGAGGTCACCGGCCACAAGCACGAACTGGCGGGCGGCCGGGTGGATGCCGTGGTCTTGAACGAAAGCGCTTCGGCGAATAGTACAGCCACTACATCATACGTCACCCGACGCAGCTTCCTGAGCAGTCTGGGCATCGGTGCGATCGCCGGGCCGGTGATCCTCATGAAGGTCGCCAAGGCGGCGACGCTGAAGCATCCTGAGCATAACGCCCTGGCGATTCCGGAAGGCCGGTACGTCGTCTATGCACAGCGGGAGTACGATGAGACCATGAACAGACGTGTCGTAGATTAACCATCATGCGGAGGGAGAGATTCATCTCAGAAAGGAGATCACATCATGCAACTGTTAACCATCAAAGGCGGCTGGTGTATGAACCGCCGCTTCGATATTCAGAACGGAACCGTACGAATCCTTAAAGACGGTCGGCATCACGAGTGCACGTTGACCGTCAGGAACGGCCGGGTCACGGAGGCCGAAGACATCGAGTATCCGCCCGACACCCCGGGCGAGCGGATTGTCACCACCCAGCTAAAGGGCACATCCGAGCCCATCAAGGCGCCCTCGATACGGACTATCAGCCGGTACGAATCCGACTGGAACCTGCCCTTCGAGGGCGTGTTCCACGAGGTGCACGGACTGAGTATCGGCGGGCACAAAGGGACACTTCGCCAGTTGAGCAGACAATCCCGATTCGTACGCGAAGAGTTCGTGTATGAGAATGGGCAAGTCGCCTACATCTGGACACCGTACAGGAAAAAGTCCAGGCTCTATCGGCCGGATGGGAACCTGTGGATGGATGTGGCCACAAAAATCAAACGGCCCTGGAAGCGGACAGAAGGTCTCTTGGAGAAAATCAATGAGACACTCGCCAACATCGCCGGCGACGGGCACACCTGGAGCGACCGGCCGGACTACGAGATTCGCTTATTTGATGCTCGAGGAAAACCATACGGCTACGGCAAGGTCGCCAATCGCCAGCGGACGGGTATATGGCGGCACGGCAAGGCTGAATACTATTTCATGATGGGCGTGGCCGTAAGCAAGGCGATGTATTACGCCAGGCCTGATGAGCTGGACCCAAGAGAAGTCTTAAAAACAGGCAACGCGCAGCTCCGAGCCGCTCTGATGAAGAAGATCGGGCCGGAAAGGCTGCTCAAAAAGCTGCCCTTCACCGCCTGCAATGCAGACGGCGACAATCAGCTGTTGAAAGCGGACATTAAGCGTATCTTCGAATCTGAGGAGGAGTTCCCGGAGTATATAGGAACAAGCAGCAGGGTTGATGACTCCATCGCCATTGCCGTGCTGAAGTGCCCGTCCACGGGACAGCTGTACTATCTCAGAGTGCCGCCACGATTGAACAAGATCGAGCACGCCCGGCAGTGGCTGTGCGGCGTGGATATCGAAACGATTGAAGAAGAGTACATCCGGGACCGATGGACCCGATCGGAAACCGGAGGCACCCGTCAACTAACACCAATACAGCAGCAACGAATGGACAATGAGATCTTTAGCGCCAAGCAACGCCAGAGACTCGAGTTCGTCAGCGAGGCGTGAAGATCTCGAAAGGAGAAAAACCATGTCAGAAACACTCACCATCATGCTCGCCGACCTGAGCACCGAGGCGCAAAGAGAGGTTCTCGATTTCTTTGGCTACCAAGCTCCGGAAGAAGGGAACCTCGATATTGTGCCCCTGTTTGTGCTGGAAAAGGACGAGCGTGAGCGAAAGGAACCGTAAGATGAATATCTACAGAGTACAGATTCAGATCGACTGGGTCGACGAAGATGATGATACCTGCTTGAAACCAGGCGAGCCATATGAGGCAGGCAGGTTCACAACCGAATCAGAGGCGGTAACGTTTGTTGAGGAACAATTGCTGACCATCCGCCTGGGCGGCTCGGCCGCAGACTTGCTGGAGGCATGTAAGGTATTAACCTCCTACACGATGGATTTGCTTTACAGGCTGGATGACCAGGTCAACCTCAGTGACATTGAGGAAATCGAGCAGGCGAGGGTTGCCATTGCAAAGTACAAGCCTGCTATAACACCTCACACCCAATTGCAGGAGACCTGCCGGCAGATTTTGGATTCCCTGAATGTCGGTGGCGAATCGTCGCAGGCCTTTGCAGAGGAAATTCACATGCTCAAGGATATTCTCCAAGGAGCGCCCGTGGTCAAGGCGGAGTGCCCTGGATGCGGCGCCCGCTTTGGCCAGTGGGAATTCATCCAGAAAGTCGCCTTCAATGGTGAAGCCATCTACGCGCAGTATACCTGCAAAAAATGCGGCAGCCGGATTAACCAGCAATTTACCTTGACCGATATCTCCATCGACAACCACCACGCTTCGTAACCTTCGATCCCCAATCCAACCGTTTTAACACTCTCCCCAAATCCACGACTCAATTGAAAGGATGTCTTATGAAGAACACGAGAATCCGTGCGCGCAGTCCACCCATCAAAGGGCTGTGCGAAAATGTCATGCTGTTAGTAAAAAGACCAATCATTCACCAATACAATTGAAAGGAAAGTAAGATGAGACTCTTATATGTGAACAACGATGGAGGCGGCTTCGCCGATCACGTGAACGTCGATGAGGGCATCACGGTTGAAACATTCTTTGATGAGAAAATGCCGGGCCAGGAGTCGGAAGACTTCCTGATTCGGGTCAACCGTCAGCCCGTAGCACGTGACTACGTTCTGCAGGAAGGTGACCGTATCACCATTACTCCCACGAAAATCGAGGGAGCGCTGATTTAGTTGCAGCGTGCTGTCAATGTCACCAGGGCATCTGCTTGTCTGTGTGATAAGCAGGTGCCCTCTTTTTTTGAAGGGAACCTGCTATGGAAGATAGAAAAAGATTCGTTCAAATGGCGTCTCGCATAGAGGATGCCCTTTCGTGGCTCAACCGTGACCGTTTCTCGCAACTGCTGGAACGGCTGGTCAAAACCACCAGCCACCTTCAACAACTGAACGTCCAAACCCGAAAGATGTCCGTGGCCCTGCAGCACCGCTGGCTCGCCGCGGCAGACCGGTGCCGGACCTGTACCCAGAATTTGTTGAACGATGTGTCGTATGCACTATCCAAAGCCCAGCAGCTGATCCAGGCGCCTCGGAAAGAGCCCCCTAAACTGGCTCTGATCGTCGAAGAGCTCAGGCAGCTTGAAGATGAGTTCGGTGACATCGAGTTCGAGAAGGCGGAAAACACCATCTCTGTCTTCACCGAACCCATCACGCTGGAAGATATCCCTTTGGGGCCGTTTAGGATTCAACTGGAACTCAACAAGATCGACCAGTTGTACTACAGCAGCCCATACCGCGTGATTGCCCTGGATCCGAATCCCGCCGCCTCGGACAATTCGGTCACTCATCCGCATGTCAATGGTGAAAAACTCTGCGAAGGGGATGGCTGTGCCGCCATTAGAGCAGCGATAGAAGAAGGCCGAATTTGTGATTTTTTCACGTTGGTCAGGAGCATCCTGAATACTTACGGTGAGGATAGTCCCTATGTGGCGTTAAGCGACTGGGAAGGCACCTCCTGCTATGACTGCGGCTATACTATGAGTTCTGAGGATACCTACTATTGCGAGCGATGTGAGCACGATTATTGCTCCGAGTGTTCGACCTACTGTCGTCAGTGTGAGGCCACGGTATGTTTGGGCTGCAGTGGGCAGTGCTCGTATTGCGAAGAATTCGTATGCGCCAGGTGCGTGAGCGCATGCGAAGAGTGCGGCAAGCTGTTTTGTGAATCGTGTCTGGAAGAAGATCTATGCCCAAA
>SMTZ1_10005782_pt1 | contig 12445 bp, 25 predicted proteins | sample DeeMarSWOR136_30_FD_25667 | JGI IMG/M metagenome (IMG submission 25667) | reverse complement strand
TTAAATAAGCTCCTGATAATGCTTGGAAATCTGCCTCATGATTTGTATAAACTGTTTGATGAGCAACTACTGCCCCTGATGTTACCTGATAATCAGCCTCGTGAGAATTATATGTTGTTGTTGTTGTAAAAGCTCCGCTTTGAGCCCTGAATAGCGGGTCTGCTTCAGATGTTATGAATGCTCCGCTTTGCGCTCTAAATATAGGATCTGTCTCAGTATAGCTTGTTAAAAATACTCCTGACTGCGCTCTAAATATAGGGTCTGTTTCTGTATAGCTTGTTAAGAACACTCCAGACTGTTCTCTGAAAATTGGGTCAGTCTCACTTGTCACAAAGGCTCCTGATTGAGCTCTAAATATTGGGTCAGATTCAGAAGTAAGAAAACCAGAAGTAAGATTTGAATAAGTTATTTTCTTGGTTTCTGCAACATCATCGTCGACAATAGCCAGTTCATCAGCTGCATCAGCAGAAGCCAGAGCATTTAATTCTGATATTTTCTTATCTACCATACTTTTTAGAAGAAATCAAACTTAATAAACCTTTATGAAGTCGGAGTTATAAGCACAACTGCCTTAGGATCTGTCAACTGAGTAACACCTATTTCCGCGCTTCTTATTGTCAAACTTTTCAAAGGATCTTCTTTTGTCACAGTTGTAAGCGGCACTAATTCTCTCCATGTTCCACATCTTTTAGGGACGCAGACCATAGCATAAGATGCTGTAACTGAATTTGAAACTATTAAATTAATACCTGCAATTTTTCCTACATTACCATTAATAGCAACATCAGCACCTACGGTAGGGAATTGAGCTCCTTTCTCAGCCAAATAATTCATAATGCTTCTGTGATCTTTAGGAGAAATAAAGCACATTAAGTTATTAGTAGGATAATTCTTTACAGCGATTAACTCCTTTGCCTGAAGCAAATCATCAATAATTGCTGCACTTGCAGCACTCCACCATCTTCCGCCAGTTATCGTGATTGATTGAATATTGGCTGGACTTTGACTTTCAGTAAGAACATCCCAGATTTCATCATCTACTGCCTTAGCAACAGCTTCAGCAATTCTTAATAAAGTTCTGTCACGAACATCAATATCATCAGAAATCAAGTCTTCATAAGGGATATTATCCTCTAATCCATATTTCTCAATAACACTCATTATTCTTTCAAAAGTTACAGAAGCCTGCGGGAATGCAGCTCCTCTTGGAATGCCTTTAATTGCATTTCCAGTCTGCGCAGTTAGTGCATCAGGATGTTCTCTCCAGAAATAGTTTTTCCAGCCTGGTGTGGGCACAACAGAAACAGCCTGCTTGAATTTATAAGTAGCCAAAGCAAAACCCTTGACAGTTTTGTCAAAGATTTGTGTCCTCATATCTTCAGTTCCCCATGATTCAGCCAATACCATTATTCAGTTTCCTCTTCAATTTCTTCTTCAGTTTCTTCTTCTGCCATTATTTCTTTTTCTCCTTTTTAGGTTCTTCTTTATCTTCTTTTTCAGGCTCAATTCCAAGAGCCTTATTCCTCTCTTCCTCAGACAGCAGATGAATGTTTGCAAAACTCATTATAATCTCACCCTTACATTTATTACGTCGCCATCAGCAGCAGTTTCCATAGCATACCCAATAATTCTCGCACCACTTGCATAAGTTAATGCTGAATGAATATAATTATATTCTGCAGCATCTGTTGAGACTGGGTCTCCTGCACTAATTGCTCCAGAGGCATACATCTCAAAAATACCGTCAGTCCATGCTGTTATTGAAGTAGAATAATCATTTGCCTCTTTATCCATAGCAGCAATTCCTGCACATGGATCGTCTGCAGCAATAGAAGCAGCAGCAGTTCTTGGATGTGATAATGCTAAAACAGTCCCTTTAGAAATAGCAACACCAGAAGCACAGGTATATCTCCTCGGAAAACCTGTTTCATTTGTTAATTCAACCTTGACTGCTTCATTAGTCATATTATCACCTATAATCGCTACGGCGAATAACTATATAAACTTTTCTATTTTATTTTCTTTCTCATTTCTTTGACAAAAAGGTTAAATTGGTTAGTTACTTCCTGTTCTGCCTCTATAAATTTATATTTAATCCAGATCCAGCCAATAAAAAAACAGGCAAAAACCCAGGAAAAACCAATAATCATAGTTGTCTGAATGTCCCTGCTTGCCAGCCCGAAGAATGCAATAAAATATTTCATGTAATTTGTTAAACTATATCCAGTATCAAAATATCTTTTAGTCAGACAAAGTTTATATTTTGTTTTGAATTTCATAATAATTCCTGCTCATATCCCCATTCCTCTTTTGCTCCTCTCGGGTCTTTTTTTATTCCAATAGGATAAACCGCTACTGCTGTCGCTTCTACGAATTTATTTGTGGGAATTTCTTTATATTCAGGGACTTTCTTAACATCTTTTCCAAGAGCTTTTCTTAATGCAGCTCCTCTTGCTCCGAGGATATTCACTGTATCTTTGGCTTTTAGAACAGTCAGCACTTCATCTAAACATTCTTCAGGAAAAACATATTCCCATAATTCAATAGGACGCAGAGCTCCCTGAACCTGAACAACCTCATCCTTTCCAGTCTTAAGATTTTTTCTTGTCCACTTCCACATTTGAGACTGCATCATAGTAACAAATACATCTCTGAAATGCTTGACTCCTCTTGTCAAAAAATAAAGGTGCATTTTATTTGAATCTGTTTAAAGATTTAGAAACCTCAGCTTCCACCTTTTCCTTTTCTTCCTGTTCAGGAGTTTTAAACTGCGAGCCTGCTTCTGCTCTTCCACTTAGCATCATCCTTGCTGCAATAGCTTCCATTTTTTGTCTTTCTAATCTCATTTCATTCAAAGTTTCTCTAAATTCTTTTCCAGCAGCTTCAGCTCTCTCGACCATGCTTCTTGTTTCAGGGATTAAAGGTGAGACTTCTGTATCAATAGGAAATTCTTTTTTCTCTTTCTCCACTGTATCCTCTGTTTTGGGCTGTGCCTCTTTCGCTTCTTTTTCTTGTGATACATTTTTTTCCATTTTATCATAACCCCCTTTCACTTCAATCTAAGTTGAGGAGCAGTCCAGCCAGCAAGGCCAGCAATAGCAGCAATAACAATTCCGAATAAAGTTCCGTCAATTCCATTATACAGGGCCCAGCCTTCAAGCAAAGCCAGGCATATTATTGCAGTCATCACAATTCTAAAATCTATTTTTTTCATTTTACAGGTTCAATTAAGGTGGCATTTAATGTCGGGTATTTATCTCCCATTTGAATATAATACATTATCAGGGCATTAACAAGAGCTTCTTTATCAATCTGCAGGTCAACTCCTTTCATACTGAAAAAACTGATTGCCCTGTCAACCCCCCAGTTAAAAGCCCATCTGACTCCCATTCCATAGCCGACAGCATAACCAAGCAGCAGACAGATAATAATTATAGCAATCATCCCTTTTTTCATTTTTTCTTTTTTATTTTAGTTCCGTATTTCTTAGCCCACCTTTTATAAATATCAGGATGCCATCGTCTTAGGAAGGCTCTTTGTTTAGTTGATCTGAATGGCATTTTAAAATATTTTTAAGATAATTAATCCAATAGCAATTCCAATTATTAATCCCCAAAAAAATCCAGCCCAATCTTCTTTATTCATTTTATGCTCCTAATTGTTCTCCTTGAAATAAAAGCTCTTCAGGAGATAAAGTTGGTCTTCCATATGTAGCAACATCTATCACCCCGCCGACTCTTTCAATAATATTTAATCTTGCATCTTTAATTTCCTGCATAGTTGGGATCCATTCATCATCATATCTAAAAGATAAACTATAGATTCCAGCGGTTTTAATAGCTCTTTCTGCTTCATCTACATCATTTGATAAAACTCTTAATGCATCCATTCCTTCTTGAGTAGTTAATCCCTCAGTCTGAACTGCGCTTAAAATTGTGCTTGATTGTCCTGGTATTTTAGCAATAGCAGCCCTTAAATTAGCAACTTTATCCCCTTTCATATCTGTTAATTTTCCGCCTATTACTGTGCTTGTTATTCCTAATGCTGTTCCCTTAACTATACCAGATGTTTTGCCAACCGCAGCAGCTATTTTAGATTTTATAATTAATGAAGATAAAAAAGGCAAAGAAAGAGCAGCTGCTCCTGCTACACCCATCCCTCCTATAGTTTTTGCTATATCTGGGAGTCCTGCTTTGGCTCTTTCTGCAAGAGAAGGAATCTCTTGTAAATTACTTATTTGGTTAATTCGTTGTTGTGCTTCTTCTTCTGTTAAACCACCCATTACTAAAGCTTTAGTCGTAGGTTCTAAACTTAATGGTTTTTCAATTTTTCCTTTTAATTCTTCTTTTAAAGCGCCTGCTCCTGTTACCTCTTCAAATGCTTCTTTTCTTTCTTCTTCTTCTTCTACTCTTTGTTCTGGAATTATAGTTCTTTCAGCAAGAGATCTGGATCGTGCTTTAAGAGAAGCGGCTTTTTCTCTTTCTCGTGCTAAATTATATTCTTCTTTTGTAACCTGCTTTCCTTTTTCCCAATATCTTGTTGGTTCTTTATATTCTTCTTTCTTTTTTTTCTTCTCTGCCATTATTCACCTGCTCCTGCTGTTGTCTCTGCAGGCTGAAAATTTAATCCCTGATTCATATCTTTCTGCTCATCTGATAACATCTCGTTTCTAATTGATGCAGGAGGAATAAGATTTATTTTTATCGCCAGTTGCTGCCAAAGCTGATTCTCAATATATCTTTGGTCTCTCTCTACAAGCTGTTCAAATGCAAGATAAATAACTTTGCTCTCGCTTTCTGTGCTCTGCCCTGCACCCCCAGGCACTACTTGAGGGAGCCCAATCGTCCTGTAGAATTTATTCCTGATATCATTTCTCCACTCCATAATTATAGAGCTTATATTTACCTGTATAACTTCAAAACTGACAGCATTTTCATCATCAGGAATATAAATATTCTCTCCTTTATTAACTGCCTTGTCCATCTTGGCAACAAATGCATCAATCGTTGCCTGCTTATCTGTTCCAAGCTTAAACATAATCATAGGTCTTGCCTGCCTATGCATGATTTTTTTCATATCATTAAAATTCTCCTGCTCTGCCAAAATAGTCTCTTCCATTCCCTCAATATCAGATATGCCATGAATTTGGTCAGCAAGCCGATTATTACTTAAATGAAAAATCTTATGAGGCTCCCATTTATGAACAGTTTTCCTTTCCCCTATCTTTTCTGTCTGCTCATATCTTTTTATAATTCCTTTTCCATCAACAATAATCTTCATATTTCCAGGGTCTAATGGCTTGAGATTAATCAGGTTTCCATTATCATCTCTTAGAATTTCAGCAAAAGCATCCCCCCCAACTCTCATTATAATTTCCATATTAAATAAAATATCTTCAAAACAATCTTTCCCCCACCCTGTAATCCTGTCTAAAATAATTTCTGTTGTAGGATCTTCTGTTGTGTAGCCCTTACCTACATCCCAAATTGCCTTCATTAAAATTGCACTTTTTAAATCAGGAACAGCATTAAAATATCCCCAATATTTAGTCCAATTTGAATTAATCCATTCTGTCTCTTTCTGATCTGTAACTCCGTCGACGCTTTTTGCTGCTATTTCATAATCATCAACGCGGGTTTCCATCCCGCTCACTGTTGCAGTTGATATGCTTAGATTTGCCATTTTATAAGTCCAGTTTGAAAGGGATATAAGTCTCTAATTTAGTAGGGTAAGATGAATCAATAGCAACCCCTGATACAATATATGAACCTGATATTGTTGTGCTTCTGTTCATAGGATCATGAAAAAGATAAATAGTTCCTGTGCTTTCATACATATTCGGAACTATATGCAGTCTTAAAATATCTCCTTTTTTAAAATGTGTCTTTGGAACATCCATTTTTACTACGAGATTTTTTAGATAATCAGATTGTTGATAGAAAAGAGAAGCTGTTGTGATAGTATCCCCTATGTTTGTTACTGCGCCTTCTGAAAATTTTTGCAGGGTTAATTTGAAATTAAGTTTTGTTGCTGCTTGTTCAGCACGCAAATCTGCTAAAAATCTTATTGTTGCAGTTCCTTCTATCAGCTTAGGAAGATTGAATGGAGAAGTATCAAAATTCCAATAAATCGAGCCATCAGTTGCAGGATCTTTAAATCCAGTCATAATATCATAAGAAGTAATATCTGATGTTGTCAGATGATATGAAGCTGCTGCTGCCCCGCTCATGAAAGTATTATAACCCTGAAAAGTAACTATTCCTGTCCCTTCTGCAATATCTGTATAATCATAACTTGCTATTGAGGCTTCTCCTCCTCCTCTGTATTTTATTGGAACTGCCATTACATATTCTCCTGAATTTCCTGCTTCTTTAATTCATTTAAATTTCTAATAATATTATCATGAAGAACGTCAAGCATAGTCTGCACTTCAGTTCTTGAAGTATAGCCAGACATATCATAATTAATTATTTTTGTAGCAATCATATCAGAGGCAAGATCTGTAAGAATTGGCTTAAAATTAGCGGCTACAGAAGCAAAACTTGCAACCCAGTCTTTTCTTGTTAATGTGTTAATTGAGCCCTCTACTTCATCAGACCACTCCTGTAAAATACTCCCTGAAGCTACTACTGTGCTGTTTGCATTAGTTCCTGCTTTATAAATTGCTGCCCCGCTTGTGCATAATGTCCAGCTCATTTTAATATAATCAGGCACACCATATATTTAAATGCTTGTCTTTTGCGCAGTAGGCGGCTCTTATGAGCCCCTCAGCTATATGTGTGTATTGACCTGAGATAATAAACTTATCTTTAATATATTCATACTGAACTGACTTCAAAGAAGCCTTAACTTCATCATCGTCAAGCAGAATAATCTCTCCTCTTTCCATCAGCATTTTCAGATTATTATAAATGTCTTCTTTTATTAATCTCTTTCTTTTTTTTTCGTCTTTAGTCAGCGGTCTTGCTTCATCGTTAATTGAGATAACTTTCCTGCTCGTGGCTGGAGTTGTCAAAAGTTGATCAAAAACTCCAACTCCCATACCGCCTGAATCTACATATATCTGCTTGAAATGATATTTAGAATGCAGTTCTAAAATCTTGGATGTTGTTTCAGTCGTGAGAGTATGCGTTGTAATTATGCTTTCAACATGTTTTAATTTTTCTCTATTTGTTCTGTCTATGATTTCAAACGTGCTCTCATCTTCTCCCATTCTTGCAATATCAACACCTAAATAATATTCCTGATTCGGAATAAATGGCCTTCTCTTTCCTGTGCAGCACTGAGAGATTAAATCATCTGAGAAAAATTGTTTGAGTTCATCAACAAACAATCCCAAATACATCTGAGCATACTGGGCTCTTGTAAGCGTTGCTTTTTTATGTGCAAGAAATTCCTCATCTCTTCTCGGGCAGTCTTCTGAGCTTTGATGAAATGTTGTGAATGTTGGGTCAGAAAAACAATCATAATAATAGCCCTCTTTCACAAACGGAGTGGACAGCAGCCAGATATTTCCTTTTGTGATTGCGAGCGCGGGGATAATGCTGTGATACACCTCAGGAGGAATAAACGCAGCCTCATCTGCAATAAGCAAATCAACAGTATAGCCCATTAATCCATAGCCGGTTTCTCCTGCAGGCAGGCAGTAAATCACTGAGCCATTTTTTAAAGTAATCTTATGTTTCGTCGGTCTGTCCTTGCCCTTTTTGATTTCTTTTTTGCCGAGAAAATGAAGGCTGTTTAAAATCTTGGAAAATAAAAGCTGGGCCTGTTTTTCTGTCTTGGAAATAACCATAATCAGCTTATTTGAATTTTCGAGAGAATACTTTGCTGCTTTTATCCCTATTATTGTGCTTTTCCCCACCTGCCTCCCGCTCCTCAGGCACAGATTGCCTTCTGTCTTCAGCACTTCTTCCTGCCACGGGTCTAATTTTAAGCCTGCCGTTATCATATTCTTCCTCTGGTTTTTCCCAGAATTCCTTAGGGAGTTTGAACATTATTTTTTCTTAGATTTAGGCATACTCTCGATTTTCTTTTTCAAAGCAGGCAGCATAATAGAATCGGCCCATGTAAGGAGCAATTCTCTTTTTCTCGCCTGTTTGTTGCCTTCAATTATCTGATTTTGATAGGCTTCAAAATCTTCCCGAGTTAATTTAGTTTTCATCAGCAATTTTAATATTCCATTTATTCAAGCTTTTTTCTGTTATAATTCCTTCTTCTCTTAATGAAAAAAGAGCCTGATATCCGCTGCTCTCGCTTAACCGCCTGCGCATTAAGCTTTTTAAATCTGCTGTCCATATCCAGTTCTTTTTAGTTCTGTTCACATAATCTTTAAGAAGTTCGAGTGCAATCTGATATTTAGTCAATCCCATATATATACTCTATACACACCAGTATATATATCTTTCTAAAATAATTAACTACTCAATAATAACAAAAAAGCAAACTAATAACATACTCCCAACTGAGGCACTCCCTCTGGTTATTAGTGCAGCTTTCGACTTGGTTCCGCATAATAGTCAGTTTGATTAGGGAGGCATATATACTGCTTTTCACTGACTGATCTTTAATTCTTCTTGGAGCTCATACTCCTTTTGTAGCTTTATTGCTAGTTCTCTCTGAGATTTACTTGGATTATCTAGTTTTTTGTAGAATTCAAGATATTTTTTAGCTCTATTTGGAGTCATGATATATTTAGAAAGAATTGAGATTTATATATTTATCTTACCATTTTTGAGTAATTCCATCGCCTCCAACTCGAATAAACTTGTCCGGCTCGCTCGCCGAAAGATTTAAATATTTTCTTTACTTTAAGTTTGCGCAGCAAACTTATTCTCAGAGCATTTAAATACATCAGGCTCGCTCGCATTACAAAATTTCGAGTTGGAGGCTCAAAAAAACGCCTCAAAAAAAAAACGCCTCTCCTAGAGCATTTTTTAATTATTATTAAAAAATGCGCGTCAAATGCAAGGGCATTTGACCGCCCGTCCGTGCAGCTCTAACAAATCCTAACAATCCTTCACAAATATAGATATTCGTTGCACCGAATATCTCTAAAGTGGTATTAGAAAGCACTTTGTAGTTAATCGATATACCGAATAACTCGCGTTAGCAATTTATTTCAAAGTCCGCGACGATTGAGCGAAAATATATAAAATCCGCTCTTAACTCCACATAAATTTTTTATAAACTCTCAAATACCGTCATCAGGACATGGGCCTGACTCCCGATATTCTGAACCTCAATCTTGCCTGCAACAGCCAGATCTTTAGCATAACTTATGCACATAGACTTAAATCTCTCTTTATCAGCATTATTTGAGGTTTTTTCTTCTTTTGCCTCCTCAACTACTGTGATTTTCTTGATATTGTTGAAATTGCCGCTTTTCTCATATTCTATCTCAACTTTATCGCCTTTTTTGACAGAACACTCTCCAAAATCAGAATACCATTTGTTATCATCAAGAATCAGGGAATATCTGCCTTCTTTCTGTGAAATTCCTTTAACTGTGTTTTTTATTGTTTCCATTTGACCCTCCTTTCAACTTCTTTCTGAATTTTATATGAATTCATGGCATTATTTGCTCTCTTGCCTCTTAATTTCTGAAAAGCTAAAAAAGCATGTTTTGCATATGCCAGGACAATAAATTCATCAAAATCTTTCTCAGGGATAATCCAGAAAAGCTTATGATTCTCACATTCAAAGGTCATCTTAATTTTATAATATTTTGCTGTTATCATTTTGATTATGATTTGGGGATGACTGACGAGCCATCCCAGCCATTTGTCCTACGACAAATATAAAGCGGGGCGAGATGGGAAAAGCGTGTGCAAAACCCTTGATACCCCGCTATCAAGTTGCGGTAGTTTTTACCTAATCATGAGTACAAATCGAGGATTAGAAATCCCGCAACATTGACTATGATAATTTATCTCCAAATTCTTCTTTAAAGATTTTGTCTATTTCTTTATATATCATCTCTGCTGTGTAAGTATAGGGTTTATTTCCAATAATTGAAACACCAAAACACTCTTTCAACCTCTTCTGTGCTTTTTGGATGTGTTCTTTGATGTCATCTATATTTCTTCCTTCTATATGAGCGATTGGCTCTCCACCAGCCCACTCTGTATCTTCAAACATAGGTTCACACTCACTCAAACTTTTAAATTCTTTTTTTGGCATTTTTCTGTTTTTTTAATTCTTTAAAAACATTATGGCTTAAAACAATTTTTAAACTTTTGCTAAAACAATCTCTACAAATTCCGTTTCCTACTCTCTCTTGTTCAAGTTCTAGCCACGCTTTAATCTTTTCTTTCCCTTTCATTCTAAAACTCCCTTATCTTTTTTTGGCATTTTTTAACTTATACATACTCCGAGTATCATCCCTCCTGCAAATAAAGAAACTGCCCATGCAATAATCACCCACACATCATTTTCTTCATATATCATTTTAAAACTCTCTCCCAATTACAAATCCGATTGCCATACCAGCTATTACATTTATTATTATTTGAACTATTCCTATCCATCCACATACACATCCCATCTTCATAATATCCTAAACTTCATTTTAAATTCTAATTCAAGCTTATGCAAAAGAGCAATAATTCTATCATAAGGAGCATCTCCAAAATTCATTATTATAACATCCCTAATTCTTTCAAATTCTTTTTTTTCCATTCTAAAACTCCCTCAAAAATTTCTTTCTGAATAGATTAGCAGAAGCCATAATAAAAGCCCTCCAAGTCCACGACGCTGGTTTGTTCTTTTTAAGTTTTTTAAATTCTCTGTTTGTAAAAGTAATGTTTAGGTTTTTCATAGTTAGTAGACGCTAACTAAGTATTTAAACCTTTCGGTTTCGTTTATCTACTACATAGTGAAGATATTTATCACACTGTTCATAATCGAGAGTGTAGCACCTGAAATGCTTTCCCAGTTCCTCGCACATCTGATGAGGGCAGACGAGAGCTCTGTCTAAATTTCTAAAGAATTCTTTAACCATGTGCTCTTCAAGCGTATTATTTTTTTTCATGTTCTCATCTTTATTATAAGATTTGGCTCAACCAAAACTATCGGTTCTGGCTTTGGCTTTTTCTTTTTCTCTTCCCAAGGCATCCATCCGCTTAATCTTGCAGCTGCAGGAGCTGCCGGCGGTGCAGGAATAAAAACTAAGATAATCTTATCTCCTGTTTCCTGCAGAAGATAATCTGTGCCTGTTTCTAATAATATTAAATCTGACATTTTCAGAGCTCACGCTATGTCAAGAACTTTCCAGACATCACCAATATTTATTTTAGCAGCAGATATAGCTTTCCATGCATCTCCTATATTTATTTTAAGTGCTGCTATGCTTTTCCACTCATCTCCGATATTGATTGCGGTTGTTGATGCTGGTGGTGGTTCTCCTTCCCAAACTGCATAAATTGCAAATAAATATCCAGGATATTTGGTTGCACTTGTTCCCCAATCAGCTGGCAGGTCGGTCTGGCTAGTTATTCTGGCGCCTGCCGTTCCCCCAGAAATTTCTCTATCTATTGCTGTCGCAACAGTAGTATCATCTAATTGAATTGCTAACCAATATACAGTATTAGATGAAATAGGAATATTTAAACCTGTTATTCTATACCATCCTCCACTTTCTCCTTTGACACCACTACCTTTATCAACTAAATCTTCTGGTTCATCATTTTCCTCATCTGTGTAAATTCCACCCTCAAAATCCGCTTCTTCAGTAGGACCACGAGCATACCATCCTATTTCTGTGACTGTAGTAGCAGTTGCTGGAGAAGTATCTCTCACTGCTCTTGCTTGTGTATCTATTGCTATTCCACTTTCTCCTGATGGGTTATCTACCGGCGCTTCCTCAACAAACCCGCAACTTGTTCCTAATACTAATGCCATTATTCAAACTCCTTTCTTAAATTTTCCTGAGCTGTTTTAACATCTTCCTGTAATGGTGTGAAGATAGAACGATGTTCTTCTCTTATTCTCTCGTCGATAGTTTTAAACTCTGCCCTGATTGCGTCTCCCATTATCTGATTTTCTATATTCAGCTTCATTCTTGCTTTGACTTCAGCAGCCATTAACTTCAAGATTGTTTCTTCTTCTTTTGTAAATGTCATCTTAACCTCCTTTCATGGTGTATATTGAACATAAATAGTTCCTCTTGTAAATCCAGAAGCTGTTGGAGGAGTGGCTCCTGTGCCATATACAATATTAGCAATATAAGCACTGCTTGCCTGTTGATAATCTGCTGTAATTGCTCCTGAACCCAATAAAACCGCTGTTTGAGTTAATACTGCTCCGTGAGGGTCTGAAGTGTCAGCAGCATGAGCTTTATAAGCTCCAGAAGTTACCTGATAATCTGCTTCATGAGATATATAAGCTCCTGAAACTGCCTGAAAGTCTGCTTCATGATTTAAATAAGCTCCTGATAATGCTTGGA
>SMTZ1_10036481_pt1 | contig 12446 bp, 8 predicted proteins | sample DeeMarSWOR136_30_FD_25667 | JGI IMG/M metagenome (IMG submission 25667) | reverse complement strand
CTCATCTTCCGTTTGCCCATCTTTCGAGTCAAAGCCCCGTGCTGAGAAACCCCTGTTCCCAACCATATTTCATGGATATGAAGCTGTCAAGGGTAACTTACCCGGAGTTTCCTCAATTTTGTCGAGAACACCGTTGTTCATGAGGGAAATCTGCTGGAGAAGTGGGGTACCCATCGAGGGTGAGCAGGAAGGGGAAAGCCGGCCCTTTAGAGGCCGGAAGGGGTAAGTATTCCCCGCCTGCGAACCCCGAGAGGGTCACTTCGGAAGCACTGAAGCGAAGGGACAATGGTGTTCTCTCGAGAAAAACAGAATCTGTTATGAAGTCAAATGGTTACAGAAATCCTACCAACAAAAATCAGGAAACTCCGGTAACTTACGAGACCTCTGAAAAACTCACTCCTCGCGTTCTCGCGCTCAGAGCTCGTTTTCCCAATTATCCAGAGATTTCCTTATCATGCATCCCCTATGGACCTAAGGGGAAACGATGTGAATATTCCTTGACATTCCCAGAGCCAAGATTTATTATCGTCTGGCCATAGATTTTCCCTTCTAGATATCCGTCGAAGATGAAGGAAACCCTGGGCAGATATAAGATCATTAAGGAAATCGGTCGCGGGGCCATGGGAACCGTTTACCAGGGGTACGACCCCAAGATTGATCGGATCGTTGCCTTAAAGACGATCCGCAAAGATCGATTGGCGGAATCAAAGGATGTGGAAGACTTGGTTATGCGTTTTCAGAAGGAAGTCCGGGCCACGGGGAAACTGGTTCACCCGAATATCATCGTCGTTTACGATACGGGGGAAGATGAGGAGACGGCCTATATCGCCATGGAGTATATAGAGGGGGATACCCTGGAGAATCTGCTTCAAAAGGGAATCCCTTTCTCCCTGGAGAAGATCATCGACATCGTCGACCAGATTTGCGACGGCTTAGAATATACCCATCGGCACGGGATTGTCCACAGGGATCTCAAACCCTCGAATATCATGCTGGTCAAGGGAGGGAGGGTTAAGATTACCGACTTTGGTATCTCCAAGGCCGTTGGAGCATCATCATCTCCCCTTACCCAGGCCGGGGTTTTTTTGGGCACCCCCAGCTATATGTCCCCTGAACAGATCGTGGGAAGTAAGATCAACGGCCGGTCCGATCTTTTTTCCCTGGGGATTATCCTCTATCAACTCCTGACCGGGGAGAAGCCCTTTGCTGGGTATACCATATCCACGCTTCTCTACAACATAGTCAATAAGGACCCCAAGCCTCCCAGCCAGATCGATTCCGGCTTACCTTTACACTTTGATGAGGTTCTTGCCAGGGCACTGGCAAAGGATCCGGATAAACGATACCACACGGCCAAGGAATTCCTCGAAGACCTGAAGAGGGTCTATCGGGGTGAGGCCGCGGTGGAAGTATCGGACATTGAAACCACCATGACCGCTGCTGAGGGGATTAGAGAGAAGTTTTACCCCGAGCGGAAAAGGTACGGGCTCCTGGCTGGACTGGGGGCTCTCCTTTTGTTTATGGTTTTGGGAAGCTTTTACTGGATGCATTATAGGATGCCAAAGCCGCCGGAAGGCGAGGGGGTTTCGGAAGTAACGGTAAAAAAAAGGGTAGCTATACCGGTTGAGAAAGACGCCGCTAGGCCGATTCTTTCGCCCGCAGAGGAGGGAAAAAAAGCCGAAACGATGAGGGCGTTTGGAAGCATCGTGGTCAAATCAACCCCTCCTGGCGCCTTGGTCTCTGTCGATGGTAAGATGCTTGAGGCTCCGACGCCCACAGTGATTGAAGAGGTTACGGTTGGAGAGAAGCATGAGCTAAAGGTGGAAAAAGAGGGCTTCAAACCATGGACACAGACTGTTGAGCTAAAACCTGATAAACCCTTGACCGTAGAAGCCTCACTGACAGAGGGTGTGCGTGAGCCATCCCTAACTGGGGAGATTCGAATCTCCTCAGCCCCTCGAGGGGCCGAGGTCTTCCTGAATGGTGAATACATGGGTTGCGATACGCCGACTCTCCTTTCGGGTCTTTCCCTTTCGGGTCTTTCCCCGGGTAAATATCAGTTAACGTTGAAAAAGGAAGGATATGAAGTTTGGGAAGGTGAGGTGACTGTGGGGGCTTCCGAGTCACTGGATCTTTCAGGAGTAAAGCTACAAGAGGCCTTTGGGAAGTTGAACCTCCATGTTTCGCCTTGGGCAGATGTTTACTATCGAGGGGAGAAACTGGGAACTACTCCCCTTGCGAATATTCAATTACAGGAGGGCATCGGGTGACCGTCAGAATCGTTGCAAATGAGCTCACGAAAAAGAGCGTAAATCTAACGGAGGGAATAAAGGGGAAGCTGAAGGTCAGAGTTACCCCATGGGCCCATGTGTACGTCGATGGAAACCCTATGGGAATGACGCCCTTAAAACCCCTTGAGCTCACGGTGGGGGAACACATAATCCTGGTGAAGAACGACAAGCTGGGAAGGCAGCGGTCTTCCAGGATAATCATAAAGCCCAACGAGGTCTATTCCATGGTGGTTGATTTGCTCAAGAAGGAGTAGCCCCAGTTATTTAGTCCTCACCAAATCCCTAACCTGGATAGTTACTCGACCCGGGTTCAAGATCCTTGCCTTCGAAACCCTCTCCTCAATCTGTTCAAACAGGATCTCGCCCAGATAGATTTCATTGGTAATGACTTCCCTTGTATGGGGTATGGCGATCTCGGATGCTTGTCCAATGACCAAGCCCTTAAACCCTGGCCTTATCCCGTTTTCGCTCCCCAAGGTAACCGTCACATGATTCTTTGAGACTTGGATAATATTGCCCTCGCATTTGATGAAGCTCTTTTCAATCTCACCGACGATTCTGTTGATATCTCGATCGCTTATGGCCATCATAGGCTTATCCGTATAGGGAATCTCGAAGTCCTTTGAGAAGAGGATATTTCCGCCTTCTGGATAGACCAGCTTAATGTGGCAGAGCAGGGTCTTTCCCATTAAGTTTACATTGATGATGGAACCGAAGAGGATGGAGTCGACCCCGAGGGGATAGTCGCCTTCTCTCTCCGTGGCCTTCTTTTCAACCAGGGTGAATCGGTTATTCCTGAATATCGTTTCGCTGATCCGAGTCGAGAGGAGCTCCCCAATTTCTCTGATTTCTTCGCGTCCCGTCTTATTCGGAAATTTGGGGACATAGATGCTCATGGAGACGGACCTGGGGAAATATTCCCTTCTCGGTCGGGTGGGAAGCTTCATGGGGGGGATACCTTTCAGTTTTTGCGGCTGTCTGAGTTGCATGATGGCCCATTGGACAGAGATTGGATCGGTGGCTTTCTCCTTGGCTAATTGAAATTCCACTTGGGCCCTCTTTGCCATTTCGGCCCTCGTGGAAGCATATATGTAGCCCAGGAGAAGATGGTAGTAGGAATCGTCTCGTTCCGAACGGATATATTCCCTCAGATTGTTGAGCGCTGAATCCCAATTCTCTTCCAAGGTATCAAGCACGGCCAAATAGTAGTACGCTTCGTAATGCGATTTTCTTACACTTATGGCCTTGATGAATCTATATCTTGCCTGCTCGCGGAGCCTTTTCCTCTTGGACAGATAAGGATCCATGGAAGCCCATAGGTAGAGAAATCCAAGGCTTGTGTGGCCGTAGATAATTTTTTCATCTTCGTGAAGTGCCGCTTCATAGAGCTCCCTTGCGCGGTCGAAATAGATATCCTTGAGGGCCTTTTGCTCTTTTTCCGTTTTAAACAATTCCTCGCGATATCGATCAGCGGTCATTGCCTTCTCATAGGGACCCTTGTCGTATTTCACCTCGAATTCTTTTGCCTGAGCATTGGCCTTCCCGGCAAGGCTTATTTTCGGTGCCATGAGCAAGGATAAGGAGATAAACAAGATGACAGTTCCCTCTTTCATGACGTCCGCCCTCCCGTTCGTTGGCTCTTTGGGCATTGGTTACCAGAATCATGGAATTATGTCAAGGATCGGGACGGCTGCGATTTTCTCTGGACAGGGAAGGTCCCTTTATGATAAAAGGGCACCGGATGAAGGAGAACCTCATGGTGGAAATAAGCTATCGTAAGGTGATTTTCTTGAGGGTTAGCATTGTCCTTTCAATGGTACTCGTTCTCTCCCTCGGGGGAGGGGTAAGGGCTGAAACGGCAGATGATATCTTGTCAGAGGGGATGAGGGCCTACCAGAACGGGGAATATCAGCTCTCCATTGATAAACTATCCAAGGCTATTTCCCTGTTGAAGCAGGATAGAAAGAGAATTGAGGCTTTCAAGACGCTGGCCTTTGCCTATATGGCCTTTCCTAAAAAGGAAGAGGCGAGGCGACAATTTTGCAACATCCTCAAGCTGGATCCGACCTTTGAGTTGGACCCCATCATGACTTCTCCGAAAATCCTGGATGTTTTTCAAGAAGCTAAAGAGAAATGTTGGCCCTTTGGGGGAATTGAGGTTCAGGCTATTTCTGGGGATCGGGAGATCATTTCCGGGGCTCAGGTCTACCTCAACGGGAAGTTAATCGGCTACACCCCCCTGAAGAGGAAGGATGTTTTGCCAGGAGAATATGAGCTCGAAGTTAACAAAGATGGGTTTCGATCTTTTAACGCCAGGGTCTCCATTGAGGAAAGAGTTGTCCTGGGGGTAAAGAGCGTCCTCATCAAGGCGAAGATGCCGGTCATAACCTCCATCTCTCACGATGTTACTGCCCCTTTGTTGACTGGAGATAGGATAAGGGTAACCTTGAGGGGGGAACCGGGAAAGAAGGCTACCTTCGATCTGGGTCATTTTAAAAGGAACTTGCCCATGGAGGAGGTTTCCCCGGGGGAATATGTGGGTCTCTATAAGGTCGGCGAAGAAGATCGGATCTCCAACCTAGCCGTTGTCGGACACCTGGAAGGCGTATACGGGGCTCGGGCATTCATGAAAGCCAAGAGGGCCATTTGCATCAACACGATCTCCCGGTCGCAGCTTTTTTGGGGACGCGGAAAGGCCAACATGGAGCAAGGGGAATACGACCTGGCGATCGATAGTCTTTCAAAAGCCCTCTACGAAGATCCGAATTTTGTAGGTGCTTACATCCTCTTGGCTAAGGCCTATAGCATGAAGAAGGGGGCCTACCTTGAGTCGGTCAAATATCTCAAAAAAGCCATAGAACTTGACGACGATAACCTCGAGGCCTGTAGCCTCCTGGCACAAATTTACATCAAGAATGGAAAATACGAGGATGCTCTGCCCGTGGTCAACAAGATCTTAGGGGTCGCCCCCAATATCGGTTTTGCGTATGCCTACCTGGGAGAGATTTTATCTAACAAGGGCGAGTATAAAGAGGCCATTGAGGCTTTCAGAAAATCGCTGCAGCTGGACCCGGCGAACCCGAGGGTCTATTTTCTCCTGGGTAAGGTTTTCGAGCGGCTTGATAGATTGGCCGATGCCGTTTTAGAATACGAAACGGCGGTGGAACTTTCTGGCCACGTTATACAGAACTTTGGAACAGGAGATGTCTGCTTCTCAACAGTGGGAGAAATGTTTGGAACTGGTTGATTTGACGGAATTGGAGCGCAGGAAGGTGAAAGGAAGGCTCTCCGAGCTGAGAAGATGATTATTTGGTGCAGGAGCGGTTTCAGCGAGGGCTTTCTCCCAGATTAACTGAATCTCACGGATGGTGCTTCTTCCCGCTGAGTGGTCCGGACTTGACCGTTGCTGACGCTAAAATTGCCTTGACCGCTTCAGAGAACGGGCTGAGGAACCCCTCTCTTGTGAGAACCCGATAGCGGTAGAAGTAGTTCAAACCTACTCGGACATCACGATCCTTAAAAGACTGGGTAGCCCTTCTTCTCTGTTTCAAGCGTTTAATTACTTTATACGGTCCGGATTCAGATGTGCTCCGGCTCACGATGTATTCTTTGATTTCCGTCTTTCCGTATTTGGGAACTCTAACGGTAATATAACGGGTTCTGCTCGAAGTTTTAAGGGACTGGAGTTTGATTCCCCAGGCGGTGGTCGCTTTCTCCGATTGCCATCGATGGGTCAAAGTCCGTATGATGGAATCAATCCCCTTTTTGGCAATCCCTTCCATCTCCTTTGACTTTCCCCTCGTGGAACAGCTCATGCTCCAGGCAGTATCGCCTTCCGGGATCCTTATCATCCTGAGGTTTAGGCCAAATTGAGTTCTACTTCCCATCCGACCATACTCGGACAGGGAGGCCATAATCACCCCGTCGACATCAAGGGATTTACCGATCTCCAAGAGCTGGGCGTAATGATGAATTTTCGCCCAATCCATCCCCCTTTTTTCAATAAGGTCCTTGAGGTCTGGAGCTGGGATGATTTCGTATTTCTTTACCGCTCTCAGCTTCGCCACCAGCAGGTCCGTTATGCTCGGAGCATCTTCCACCCTTTCTCCCTCCGAGCGGACGGAGAGGACCACCACCTTCCTTATCTCCTCCGAGGCCACGTTCGGGTTGAAGAATAGATTCTTGATATCCTTCTCCTTTGGGTCCATTTCAACTTGGCCCAAGGAGATGCAGAAAAAAAGGGATAGGATCAAGGGAATAAGCGGTACACCTCTAACGAACCGTCCCATGATAAGGATATCCTCACTATTTCTCGCCAATCACCCGGTAAAAGCGGACCTCGCTGATTCCCCCCTTTACCTTTCTCTTGCCCGCCCCTTCTAAGAGGAAGCGCTCACGCACCTGCCGAAAAGTCTCCTCCCCGATGAGGATTTCGTTGGTATCGGCTATTGATTCTAAATAGGAGGCGACATTGACGACATCTCCCACGACGGTATATTCCAACCTTTTGGTGGACCCAATGTAACCGGCCAATACATTTCCGCTGTTTATACCTATGCGCAGCTTCTTCAATTCCCGTCGCATTTTCAATGCTGCCAAAACTGCCTTTTCCGCGTCATTTCCGTGGGAGTAGGGAGCACCGAAGGTGGCCATAATGGCATCTCCCATATATTTATCCAGTGTCCCGTCGTATTCGAATACGATATCGGTCATGATGCTGAAGTACTCGTTGAGGAGGGAGGCTACCTCCGGGGCGCTGAGCCTCTCTGCCAAAAAGGTGAAGTTCTGAATGTCGGCGAAGAGGACTGTGGCAACCTTCTCCTCGACCTTTAAGGACAAACCTCCTTTCTCGGCGCTTTCTTCCATGATGGTGTTGACCACATCGGGCGAGTGAAAGCGCTCGAGATGGTTTGCAATAGCCATAAGGAGCTCCAGGTCGTTTTCCGTGAATTGGTTTGAACGCCTAAAGCTGTCGAGATGGATGATCCCGATGATATCCCCCCCCCTCCAGAGAGGGACGCACATCGCCGATCGAATCCCATGGACATATATGCTTTCCCCCTGATTGAATCTGGGGTCCACCATGGCATCAGAGGTCAGAATTGCCACCCTTTCCTGTACGACCCTATTAGCGATGGTCCGACTGATGGTGATTTTCTCATTAGCCTTTGAGGCCGAATCCCTAAATTTAATGACTTTCGGGGTCAGGTCCCCTCCCTTACTGAACAGCATTAAGAAGCCCCGGTCTGCATCAATGGACTTGAAGGTGAGTTCCATGATGGTAGCCAGTAATTCCCTCAAGGAGATTGGGGAGATCAGCTTTTCGCTCAACTGGTAAAGGATGATGAGATTCCGATTATTTCTTTCCAATTGTTCAATCCGCTGATCCTTTGGGCGAGGGTGTTGCACCCCTCCTCCGAGTAGCCCTGGTATTGCCAGATCATCAACGGGTCTAATGATGGTTAACCGTGAGTCCAGGGGGGAATCATCCTCAGAGAAGTGAACATCCTCGACGACGGTTTCCTGGTACAACATGAGCGTTTCACCTATAAGGATTTCATCACCGTCTCGCAGAACGGCCTCCTTAATTCGCGTACCGTTGACAAAGGTCCCGTTATGGCTGTCGAGATCGACTATGGCCAGGCCTTCTTTGGCCCGCTTGATCTGGGCGTGTTCGCGGGAAACGATCTTGGATTCAAGGACCAGGTCGTTTTTCCCATCCCTTCCGATTTTGAAGGGGATCTTATTGATGGAGTAGGTTTTTCCCTCTCCCGTTATATTTATAAGGATGAGGTCAGACATGGGCGCCAGTGATTTTGGTCAATTTTAATCGGATCGGTATCCCCTTTTAGCATAAGATCTCGACAAGATCAAACCTTATGTTAATGAATAAGGACGATGGTATTTCCGGGTCCATTCATCTCAGCTTAAGGCAAACCTTTTCCACCTCCTCACCGGATTCATCCCAGTGATCCTGGCCGAAATCACCCTAAAGGTTGATCATGGGGAAAGGGGTCTCTCATATGGGGAAAATGCATAGCCAAAGTGAATTGATCGAGGAAATCATTACAGAGGGTCAACTCGACGTAGTGAATCGCCCTGGCGATGTCCCCTGCTTCCCTCCTCTTTTCCCTGCTGAGGAGAGCGATGCGGGCACCGTCCCCAGCCGCATTTCCGACCGCGGTGATTTCCTTGGGATCGCAATCGGGAAATAAGCCCAAAACCATGGCCTTTTCGGGATCGATGTAGTTTCCGAATTAAGTCCCAGAATACCCATCATCACCTTGGCCCCTGCATAGAGAGCTCCCTTGGCCAGCTGGACCTGTCTGATATCCTCCGCCGTGATGGTTATATCCCGGCCGATGGCCGTTTCTTTGGCCTTGGCTATCACGAATGCATACCCTTTCCCGGCCTTCTTAATGCGGCTTGATGGAATGGTCCCCAGAAGCCTTCCGCTCTTATCTACGATACCTGCCCTAAACATCTCCGCTACCGCGTCGATAATGCCGGAACCACAGATGCCCTTCGCCCCAATCTCTTCGGGTTCGCACTGGTCGCTCCACCGATCAGCCTCTACCACCTTAAAATTCACCTCGTAGTCCTGGGGGTTTATGCGAACCCTCTCGATGGCCCCAGGGGCAGCACGCATTCCGAATGTTATGTGAGCCCCTTCAAATGCTGGCCCCGTGGCGCACGAGGCGGAGTACAGGCCGTTTCTATTTCCCATTACCAATTCCCCGTTGGTTCCAATGTCTATGATCAGGGTTTGCTCCTTCGCACGGTGGGGCTGTTGGGCCAACATGACTCCAACATTATCGGCCCCTACAAAACCCGCCTCAATCGGGAGCACGTGCACGTTCCCCGATTTTCCCAAGTATTCTGGGTTGATCTCCAGGAAGAAGTGGTGCATGGCCGTATTCCCGACAATGGTCATTTCATAGACCTCCTCTGGGGAGGCTCCGATCTGTTGGGTGGTGTTGATGACCATTCGGTTGATGGATTGTATGATTTGTTCGTGCATCCTCTTCAGGCCCTCACCTGGATGGTTCGTGGTGTAAGTGATTCTGGCCATGATATCCTCCCCGAAGGAGATCTGGGGATTCATAAGGGAGTCCATGGCCAAGACCTCCCCGCTCACGAGGTCACAGAGGTAGCCGGCTATGGTAGTGGTCCCAATATCGATGGCGATGCCGTAAAGGGAGTTGAAATTCACGGGCCTGATGTCGATAATCTCTTGGTCCATCCAGAGGACAGCGCTCACCCTCCACTGGGCTGCCCTGAGGTTGGCTCCCAATGTCGTCAATGCGGGATAATCAATGCCGAGGCCTTTCAGGCCATAGTGCTTTTCCAACCCTGACTTTATCCTTTCCAGGTCGGCCATAGGGTCGGAAAGGGAAGGGGGCGCTAGCTGGAGATGATAGCCCTTGACCGCCGGGTCGGTTTCGATTCCCATATCCCTGGGTGCCTTACAGATGACCTGTTTTCCACCCCGACTTTCCTCGGGGACATAGATCACCACATCGCCCTGAAGTTGGGCTGCACAGGCCAGCCTATACCCGGCGCGTTGTTCCTGAACATCGATGAACTTCCCCTCCTCGGAGGTGAAGGGGGAGAGGTGGTTTCCCGCCGAATGAATCCCATCCCTTGGGAATGAACCCTCCTCTATCTTGACCCGACATTTCCCACAGCTTTGCGTTCCTCCGCAGATGGATTCGATGTCCACCCCAAGGTCCCGAGCGGCTTCCAGCAGTTTTTTCCCTTGATCGACGTATCCCCTTCTCCCGGAGGGCTGGAAGATAACCTTATACTTCATCGCGCATGCTCCCGTTGATAGAAATGTCCACGGAAGGGATATACAAAATTGGGGGAGTTTTGTCAAAGAGCTTCACCAATAAAAGGCTTGACAAACCATAGGGGATCAAATAAAAAGACAACATATGTTGACTAAAATCCCCAAAAAGAAGTTGACGGCGCGGCAGCGCCAGGTTTTATCCTATCTTATTCGATTTCTTAAGGAGAGGGGATATCCCCCCACCGTGAGGGAAATCGCACGCCATTTCGGGTTGAAAGGTCCCAGGAGCCCCAAGAAGAGGCTGGATGCCCTGGAGGAGAAGGGATATATCAGGAGGAGACGCGGGAAATCCCGAGCAATTGAGGTGAGGAGGGTTTTTTCCTCCGGGTCCTACAGGCTGGTCCCCTTAGTGGGGAAAGTGAGGGCGGGAGATCCCTCCCTGGCTTACGAGGATTTTGAGGGAGAGATTGCCCTCGATCGGTCTTTGGCCGGAGGTGATGAAACCTTCTTTCTGAGGGTGAAAGGGGATAGCATGATCGGGGAAGGGATTAAGGACGGAGATTTGGCCCTGGTTTCCCCTCAGCCCGTGGTGGAGAGCGGCAACCGTTAAGAGGGTCTATAGAGATGGAGAGTCTCTTCGGCTCCAGCCCGCCAATCCGACCATGGAACCCGTTGTCGTGGCGAGGGGAGAGGGGAGGGTAACCATCGTGGGAAAAGTCGTCGGAATTTTTAGGAAAGTGATGTGAAATTGAGGAATGGGGATTAATCCGGTTAGGGAGAGAATAAAGGTGAGGGATGAAACCAGGGTTATCCTCCACGTCGATATGGACGCCTTCTTCGCCTCGGTTGAACAACGGCGGAACGAAAACCTGAGGGGAAGGCCTGTGGCGGTATGTGGAAGATTCCCCAGGACTGTTGTGGCCTCGGCCTCATACGAGGCCCGTGCCTTTGGAGTCCATGCCAACATGTCACTCGTTGAAGCCCGGAGGAGGTGTCCCGAGCTTCGGTGTGTTGAGGGGGATTTAGGGCGATATGTGAATGCGTCCATCAGGGTTATGGGAATCCTAAGGGAGTATTCTCCCCATTTTGAGGTTGCCTCCATCGATGAGGCCTTTCTCGATATGACCCATTGCCGCTTGTTATTTCCCTCCCCAAAGGCGGCCGCCAAAGACATTAAGAAACGGATTTTCGATGAGGTCGGATTGGCCTGTTCGGTAGGGATTGGGCCCAATAAATTTGTTGCAAAATTGGCCAGTTCTCAGGGGAAGCCCGATGGGCTCATGGTCATTCCGACCGCCAAGGTCTCCCATTTTCTGGACAATCTCCCCATAGGTCAGCTTTGGTCCATCGGCCCCAGAAGGGAAAAGGTCCTACGGTCCCTCGGGATTGAGTCCGGTGGGGATTTGGGGAGATTTCCACCCCACCTTCTCAAGAAGAGATTTGGTTCTTTAGGGGAGAGGCTTCACCACATGGGATTGGGAATTGATGAAACCCCCGTGATTCCGCTGGGCCAGGCGTCCGATCCTGAGTCCTTCGGGCATTTCGTCACGTTGCCCGAGGATACCGATGATTCAACGATCATATCGGGTTTTCTCCTCAGGCTCTGCGAACAGGTGGGAAGGAGGTTGAGGAGGAATTGTTTCCGCGGGGGAAGGGTTATCCTGACGGTCCGTTTTTCCGATTTCTCTACCCTAACCCGGCAGAAGACCGCCCTGGAACCGCTCACGAGCGGGAAGGAAATCTACCGGCTTGCCTTGAGGATTTGGGATTCCATAGGAGGTAAGAGACCCGTGAGGCTTTTGGGAGTTACGGTCTCCAACCTCCACAGGCCTTCCAACCAGTTATCCCTCTTTTCAAGGCCAAATAGATTGGCGGCCCTATGGGAAGCCATTGATCGGGTGAACGACAAATATGGGGATTTTACCCTTACCTGGGGATCCCAGGATTTCCTTGACAATCCCCCCGCTTTGGACTAGCTTTTATGGGACTTTCCGGGGAAGAGGTCTCTATGATCAAGATAGGAACGAGCGGTTTCTCCTTTCCTGATTGGAAGGGAACGGTTTACCCCAAGGAGATCAAGGACCGAGACATGCTTTCCTATTACGAGAGGGAGCTCGGGTTAAAGACACTGGAGGTCAATTTTACCTATTACACCCTTCCGTCCCCAAACAGCTTTATCGGTATGTCTAAGAAGACCTCCCATGACTTTGAGTTCGTGGTTAAGTGCTTTAAGGGCATGACCCACGAAATCCGAGACAAGGCAACCAAAAGGATCATCGATAACAGGGACGTCTTTGACAAGTTCCTCTATTCCCTCCAACCCCTTGTCCTTGAGGGGAAGTTGGGGTGTGTTTTGGCGCAAT